>Ga0209542_10005809_pt1 | contig 24362 bp, 22 predicted proteins | sample RifCSPhighO2_01_FD_184028 | JGI IMG/M metagenome (GOLD analysis project Ga0209542, IMG submission 184028) | Soil microbial communities from Rifle, Colorado - Rifle CSP2_plank highO2_0.1 (SPAdes) (version 2) | ecosystem: Environmental > Terrestrial > Deep subsurface > Rock core/Sediment ...
AGAGCTCCTGCGCCAAATTATTGTCCGGAATGTCGAGTAGCGCGCAGACTTTGTTTTCGCAATGAAAGAACTTTATATAAAAGAACTTGCAGTAAAAGCGGAAAACCAATAATTTCACTTTATGGAGAAAATACTCCCTTCCCTGTTTATGACCAGCACATCTGGTGGGGAGATGAATGGGATGCGTTGGATTATGGACAAGATTATGACCCCAACCGACCTTTTTTTGAACAATTCGCAGAACTTAAGAATAAAGTTCCCAGAATTTCCTTGCTTAACATAAATTCGGTAAACAGCGACTATGGAAACAATATTGAAGACAGTAAAAATTGCTATCTGACTTTCGCAGCGCAAAAAAATGAAGATTGCATGTATGGCAGACTTTTATATAGGAATCGTTTTGTTGTGGATAGTGATTTCGTTGCAGATTCAGAACTTTGTTATGAATGCATAGACTGTAGAGGATTATATAATTCAATGTTTTGCGAGAGATGTCAGTCCTGCACAGATTTGATGTTCTGTTTTGATATGCGTGACTCCAATAATTGCATTTTCTGCACCAACGGCCGCCATTTATCAAATGCAATATTGAATAAAAAATACCCGAAGGAAGAATATTTAAAAAAGAAAAAAGAAATTTTATCTTCACATAAAAAACTTGAAGAGGCAAAAATGGAATTTGAAAAATTAAAGAAAGAGACTTTGGTAAAATACGCATTTCAAACCAAATGCCATAATGCAATTGGTGATTATATGTTTAATTGCCACGATACGTATTATGGTTTTGATTCAGAACACTCCAAAAACTGTAAATATATTTATGATGCTGAAAGTCCGATTGATTCTTACGACCTGAATAACACATATTATAATCCAGAGCTTAATTTGGATATGATGGGAATATTAAAAACGTACAACGCAAAACATTCGGTTTATGCCATATATTGCAGTGATGTAGAATATTGCGATAGTGTAAATAACTCCGACAGTTGTTTCGGCTGTGTTGGATTAAAAAAGAAAAAATATTGTATTTTAAATAAAGAATATACAAGAGAAGAATATGAAAAACTAAAAGAAAAAATAATAGAAAATATGAAAAAAGAAGGTGTTTATGGAGATTTTATCCCCCCAGAACTCTCTCCTTTCGGCTATAATGAAACATTGGCGCAAGAATATGTACCGATGACCGAAAAAGAAGCAAAAGAAAAAGGTTTTAATTGGCAAAATCAAATAACGGGAACCTATGGCAAAGGAACAATAAAGGAAAAAGGCATGCCGGAGACAATAGAAGAAGTAACAGAAAATATTTTAAAAGAAATTTTAGTATGCGAAGACTGCAAAAAGAATTTCATAATAACAAAATCTGAATTTGATTTTTATAAAAGAATGAATATTCCCCTACCGCATAAGGATTTCGAATGCAGACATAAAGATAGGATGCTAAAACGCAATCCACGAAAACTTTGGCATAGAAAATGCATGAAGGAGGGGTGTCAAAATGAATTTGAAACTTCATATTCCACCGACAGACCTGAAATAATCTATTGTGAAACCTGTTATCAACAAGAAGTTTATTAATTTAAAAATAAAAAAGGCCAGCAGTTCCCTGAAGGGTTCTGCTGGCCTGTACTATCTTGAAAAAAGAACTTACTACTAGAGATTCCGCGCAAGCATCGCAATAAAGCGCTTTGCTCCGGAGACATCTTGATTGGCGATGAGCCGTGCCAGCGCGTCCTTTGCTTTTGAGCGAACATTGCTAGTTACGAACTGATCGAATCCGGAGTGGTCAAGCGTAACGTATGCTACCGTACCGGCATCAGCAATCCTCCCGCTCCTCTTGTTTCGATACATCTCTACGCCCTTATCGAGCGCTTCAAGCATGTTCTTCTTGAGCTCTTCTTTCTTCGGTTCAAATTCTTCCGCCGAAATGCTGATGTCTTTTTTGGCCTCGACGACAAGGATGGTGGAGAGTCGTTTGCCTTCAACGACCGCTTCCGTTACATCAGACATGTTTTTGAGTACATCGATAGCGTTCCTCAGAAGAACTTCATTCTCGGAAGATCGAAAGACGAGCCGAACTACAACAAGCAAGCTCACCAAGACGACTACAAATGTCGCGGTTTCCATAAAACCTCCATTATGATTCGCAAAGAAGTTGTGACAGAGAAGATTTTCTCCCCCGCCTATACTCCCTCGCAATGTTTGAAATGTACAGAACGAAACCGTTAGGTTTCAATTCGATGTTAATATTAGCATATTCTAATTTATTTGTCAAGTCTATTAATATTACATTTGTGATTCTTTAAAATAACTTGACATTTGTTATAAAATCATATATACTATAAGCATATTAAGGTTAATTGTTAAAAATTTTCATGCAGAAATGTATAGAAAGTACAATATCTGGTAAAAATTTAGGTTACGATTATCTTTTGTGGATTAATCGTCAAGCAACCCGACTCGGGCTCAAGGGTATTACTTTTTTTAAAAGTGACGGCAGTATAAAGGTAATAGCAGAGGGAGAAGAAAAAAATCTCCTTTTTTTAATAAAAAAATTAAGACGTGGTCGCTTTTTCTTTCCCATTTTTTCTCCCGTAGAGAATTTTTCAATAACATTGCACGAACCCAGAAATGAATTTGAGAATTTTTCTATAAGCAAGACTACATAAAAAAACAGAGAACAAAATTTTTGTTTTTTATCTCTCACAAGTATTTTTCTGCTGAAAAATCTCGCGAGCCCTCCTCGCCTCGTCAGGCTCCGGCCTTGCGATTGGGTCCCTTACCCTATCTCACTCCGTGCTTAGAATGTAATTTCTCTATTTCTTTTTCTTCCAATTCTTCTTTTTTTTCTTTTCCCCTATCCCCCAGGACCTTTAGCGCGCCATCCGGTAAAAGATTCAATGATTTAACCAATTCCGAAAGATGCTCTTTTGAGTTTTTCTTTGGGTCATCTAGAACTTCTTCAAGAAGTGCATGCAAAATCCATCCCATCCGAGGACTCGGTGTTATACCAAGTTCTTTTATCATAAATTCTCCATTAATTTTAAGCTGACCGACGGATATCGGGTCATGAAGAGCTTCTTCTATCATTGCAAAATATTTACGCAGACGATAGGGCGTTTCCTTTTTTTTCATTCCTACTCTATCGCACTCACGGACATTCATTAACAACCAAATATTTTCTATTCCGACTTTAGTGATAATTCTTCGCACAGCCGAAAGAGTAATTAATTCCGTATCGGAAAAAAACATATGACTTTGAACAAGTTTTTCAACTAATTCAATTTCTTTTCTTGAAAATTTTAATTGCTCCATTATTTTTTTAGCCATTCGCGCGCCAACAACTTCATGACCGTAAAAAGTGTATTTCTTGCGCGTAGCGGGAATGTGCTTTTGAGCCTGCTCTGACAAAAATTCTATGCGTCGTGGGTTCCCTGTCCTTTTGTCTCCGAGGGCGAAGGCGCCAGAATTTTTCGTCAGAGCAGGCGATGCCAATCTTCGTGTTTTAGGTTTTCCAATATCGTGAAAAAGCGCCGCTAGTCTTACCTCTAAAGGCCAATTTTTGTCCGCCGAATGTTGTAATGCATGAAGCAAATGGTCCCAAACATCATAAATATGTTCCCCTAATTGCTCGCATCCAATTCCCTCTTCCAATTCAGGAATTATATTTTTTAACAACCCAAATTTTTGAAGCATTACAATTCCGATAGACGGATTGAGTGACATAATTATTTTTGTAAACTCATCGCGAATTCTTTCCGGCGATATTTTTTTTATCAAATTTGCATTTTTTGAAATACTTTGGCTGCTTTCATATGACACAGAAAAACCAAGTTGTAAAGCTATACGCACAGCTCGAAGCATTCTAAGCGCATCTTCTTTAAACCGGTCATCTGGTTTTCCTACTGCTTTTAATATTTTATCTTTAATGTCCTTTAAGCCCCCAAACATGTCCGTTAGCTGTCCATCTCTATAGGCCATGGCATTTACCGTAAAATCACGTCTTTTAAGGTCATCTTCCAGATTATCGCTAAATTTTATCTCATCTGGGTGCCTGAAATCACTATATTTTGCCTCAATTCTATATGGAGTAACCTCTATTTGGAAAAAAGTTTCTTCCGCCGACGCCAAAGCTTTGGCGGACAAGTGTGAAACATCAATATTATTTGTTTCACATGGAACACAAACAATGACTGTACCAAATTCATTCTCATATACAGTTTTTTCAAATAAACCAATTATTTGCTCTGGTTTGGCGTTTGTTGTTACATCCCAATCCTTTGGTTCTCTGTCCATTAAAAGGTCTCGAACACATCCACCAACCAAGTATGCTTCAAAACCTGCTTTTTCAAGCGTGTCCGTTATATAAGAAACTTCTTTAGGGATTTTAGGTATTAAGTTTTTTTCAGTATTCATTGAATTTTATTGTGCCCCTGGAGGGAATCGAACCCCCATTGCTGGTTCCGAAGACCAGTACTCTATCCTTTAAGCTACAGGGGCATTTTTACTTTTAAGCCATTTAAAATCTTTTGCCGTTTTTTTTCTATGACAGTTAGCACACCTAACATCACATTTACCAATTTCTTCTTTTATTTTCTGTAATGGATAACCATGTCTTATTACAGAAGAAACAGCTTTAAACTTAGGAGCTTTGCCGTTATGATCAAACTCCAAAACGGTAATATCAGATTCCCCGCAATCTATACAAGGATTCTCTAATAAATGATGCTTGATATAGTCAAATGTTTCGAGTCTTATTCTAGCATTACGTTTGTGCGTTTTTTCTAAATAATATTCCTTATTCTTATTATAGTGATTTTTTACAAACAGTCTAGTGCAACTTTTACACTGATTATGCCTTATATTTAAAGACTTTTTCTTAAAATTAAACTCTTCAATTGACTTTTCTTTTTTACATCTTGAACATTTCTTCATTATTTTTAAAGTATATCATACTAGAATTCGGAAAACAATGGGATTCCGAAGTAAAATTATTGCATAATTTTTGATAAAATATTATAATGAATTTTGTTTTCATACACTTTATATTCTGCGGTTATGGTTTAGTGGTAGAACACGTCCTTGCCAAGGATGAGACGGGAGTTCGATTCTCCCTAGCCGCACAAAAAAGGTAAAAATAATTTGTCCTTTATTTATAACTTATTTTATAAGGATTTTATAAAAGAATGTGGATAACTATGTTAGTAATGTTCATAAAGGACATATAAAAATCTTGTCTTTTATGCCAATTTTATTAAAAATACGTTGTAAAATAAGGATATTTTTATAAAAGACATAAAATTAAGTAATTTGTTTCACGTGAAACCCCGTTAGAAGCTAAAATAGTCAAGTTTCACGAGAAACATCAAGATTAGTAAGTAAATATAGGGCTTCTAACGGGGTGAAACATGTTTCTTATGAAACATACTAAAAATAACCATAAAAACAAATAAAATGCCAAAGATTTTTACTTCAGAAACACAAAAAACAGGGGAAATTGGTGAAAATATAGCTGTTAAGTTTCTCATGAAACACGGTTTTTCAATATTAGACCGCAATTACACTAAAAAATGGGGAGAAATAGATATTGTAGCCGAAAAGGACAATAAAATAAGCTTTATTGAAGTTAAAAGTGTTTCTTGTGAAACATTAAATAGTGTCTCACGAGAAACATTAGACCATTATAACCCTGAAGATAATATGCATCCATGGAAACTTAAACGCATGTCCCGCACAGTTCAAACTTATCTTCTAGAAAAGAAAATAGAGGAAGAAAAAGAATGGCAAGTTGATTTATTGGTTGTATTTTTGGATATAAAAAACAAAAAAGCAAGGGTAAAAGTTGTGGAAGATATAATTTTGTGATACTTTTACTTAATCGGGTTGTAGTCGGCAAAAAATGTCCTTTATAATCTATATAGTTTTTCGGGCTGTAGTATACCGGTAGTACAAGCGCCTTAATATTGAGAGCGTTTAGACTATAAGTCGGTAAAATATCTTTTATAATTTATATAGTTTTCGGGCTGTAGTATACCGGTAGTACAAGCGCTTTGGGAGCGTTTAGACTGGGTTCAATTCCCAGCAGCCCGACAGGTTTGTCTGTTTGATTCAAAATTTTTTAATTTTATGATAATCAATATATTTATATTTCTTGTCTCCTTTTTTGTGGTTATAAAGGGAGCAACCTTAGCAACAAGATACGCGGCCAAATTAGCGGAAAGTTTTAAGTTGTCAAAATATACTGTTGGCTTTATTGTTATCGCGATAATTTCTATTCTACCTGAAACATTTATTGCAATAAACTCCAGTCTTGAAGGAATTCCTTCTTTTGGTTTAGGAGTTCTTTTTGGTTCAAATATTGCCGACCTCACTTTAGTTTTTGTGATTATTGTCTTACTTGCAGGAAGGGGACTCAAAATCGAAAGTAAAATTTTAAAAAATTATAATATTTATCCGTTCTTGCTTCTTTTGCCTTTGGTATTGGGGTTTGATGGATATTTTTCACGATTAGAAGGATTAGCTTTAATCATTGCCGGAACAATTTTTTACTATTTGGCTCTAAAGAATGAAGTCACGAGAAATGTTTCCTTAAAAAATGGAGAAAACCGTTATCAAAACTTTATAATGCTAATTTTTAGCATGGCAGTATTATTAATTGGTTCAAATTTTACTGTAACATCTGCGACTTCTTTGGCTTATGATATAGGGGTAAGCCCCATCTTGATAGGAATGCTGGTCGTAGGTCTTGGAACAACCATGCCTGAACTATTCTTTTCCATAAAATCAGTTTACAAAAAAGAAGATGATTCTTTGGCAATAGGGGACATACTTGGCACAGTTCTTGCCGACGCAACTATCGTCGTAGGAATATTGGCATTGATAAATCCTTTTGCTTTTCCACAAAAAATTATTTATGTAACCGGTATATTTATGGTAGTTGCTTCATTCGTTCTATTTCATTTCATGCGCTCCGGACGAACGCTTTCAAAAAAAGAAAGCTATATGCTTTTTATTTTTTGGCTTATTTTTGTTATAGTGGAATTTATTGTAAATAAATAAAATGACTTCACTTGCCTTACTTTTTACACTTTCAGCGATAGGAATAAGCGAAACTGTCTATCTTATTCGCAAAAGAATCGTTTCCGAAAAACCAGTTTGTCCGATTGGAAGTGGGTGTGAAATTGTGTTAGCCAGTAAATATAATAAAATTTTTATTATACCCAACGATATTTTAGGGTTGTTGGCTTATATAATAATTTCAATTATCGCCGCATTTTTAGTGATTGAAGTTGCGCCAATATATTTCTGGGGTCTTTTGATTAAAATTCTTATAAGTATCGCTTCAATTATGTCTTTTATATTTACTTATCTTCAATGGCGAGTTATCCGAGCTTGGTGTTTTTGGTGTTTGATGTCTGCATTTACAATCTGGCTCATGGGAATTATAATATTAGCGAGTGCGGTAATTTAAATATGAGTAAAACTTCATTTCACATACTAAGAGTCGGGCTTGCTATAACTTTTTTATGGATTGGTATTTTAATTTTCAAACAACCTGAGGCTTGGGGAGGATATCTACAACCTTGGGCAGCTGGGTTGCTTCCTGTGCCAATCGGGGAAGCAATGATAGGAACAGCGATTTTAGATATTGCTATCGGGGTTTTGTTGTTATTTGATTCTTTTGTATGGCTGGCAGCATTGATAGGAGCAGTTCACTTGGTTATTGTTTTAATAGTAAGCGGAATTACTGATATAACGGTAAGAGATATGGGAATTTTGGCGGCAACTATCGCTTTGATGGCAGATTCTTTGCCGAAAAATCTTATTGATAAGATCAAATCACCAAAAGAGGAAAATTATTAGAACATTTAGGTGGGTCATCCTAAAAATTATATTATTAGGGTTGTTAATTAAATTAAAAATATGAATAAAACATTTGTCACTGTTTTGATTTTAGTTATTATTGTTTTAGGCGGTTATTTTCTTCTACAAAACCCGGAGGCGCAAGCGCCAACCACAGGAACTCCGATTTCATTGCCTGTTACGGACCAATCTGTATTAGTTGATGAAAACGTAGTTGTTTACAGCGATACAGGCTATTCACCCAGCACCTTAAATGTAAAAGTGGGCGATATTGTTACTTTTAAAAACAACAGTTCAATGTCAATGTGGACAGCTTCCGCTATGCATCCCACACACGCAGTTTATCCAACAACTGGCGGCTGCCTTGGCAGCACTTTTGATGCCTGTAAAGGAGTGCAGCCAGGGGATTCTTGGTCATTTAAGTTTGATATAGTTGGAAGTTGGAAATATCACGACCACTTGAAACCTTCTTTCTTTGGAACGGTTGTGGTTAAATAATTTTTAAATTATTTAACAGATAAATAAAATAAATACAAGCATTGTTTTTAATGCCTTTTTAGGGTATAAATTTACTTATGCGGGATTAGTTTAATGGTAAAACGTCAGTTTTCCAAACTGAGGTTGGGAGTTCGATTCTCCCATCCCGCACATGACAATAATATATATTTATGCATTCATCAGCGTTATCATAGTAAGTTTTGTTTCTTTGGTTGGAGTATTTTCGCTTTCTCTAAAGGAAGAAATCCTAAAAAAATACATCAGTCTTTTTATAAGTTTGGCAGTAGGCGCGCTTTTGGGTGATGCTTTTATTCATTTAATACCCGAAGCATTCGAGAATTCTTCCAGTCCTAGCATCATAAGTCTTCTGATAATATTTGGTATCCTTATCTTCTTTACAATAGAGAAGTTTCTTCACTGGCACCACCATGGCGAAGAAGAAGATATTTTTCATATTCATCCGGTAGGAAAGTTGATTATTTTTACTGATGGATTCCATAATTTAATAGATGGAATAATTATTGGAGTAAGTTTTTTGGTAAGTATTCCAATAGGAATAGCTACTACGCTGGCTGTAGTTTTGCATGAAATTCCACAAGAGATAGGGGATTTTGCAGTACTTATTAATTCCGGTTATGAAAAGAAAAAAGCTTTGTGGTTAAATTTTCTTTCAGCTCTTATGGCAATTCTTGGACTTATTGTGGCTTTTATTTTTGGCAGCATCGCTACAACTTTCACCACATGGGTTTTGCCTATTGCAGCTGGTGGTTTTATTTACATCGCAGTCGCTGATTTGATTCCTGAATTACAAAAAACTAAGGGATTAAGATATTCTATCTTGCAAATATTAGCAGCCATAATTGGTATTATGGCTATGCTTGTTCTAGTTTTGTTTGAATAAAAAAACTCAGATTAAACTGAGTTTTTTTAATTATTTATTTTCAGCGTGGCGCCCAAGACATTGGCGTTGTGCCACCTGGGTTTTTAGCATTGAAAACTTCAAAGTGTAGGTGTGGTCCGGTAGAACGGCCTGTTGAACCGACATATCCTATGTTTTCGCCTTGAGAAACTTGAGCGCCTGTGTGAGTGTTAATCTTAGATAAATGAGCATAAAGAGTTTTCGTTCCATTAGGGTGATTTATGATAATCATATTGCCGTATGCTCCATTCCAACCATTACGCGCAAGCAGAACCGTTCCACCCGCAGATGCCAATGTTGGAGTTCCTTTCGGCGCGGCTAAGTCTATGCCTCTTTTCCCCGGACCGTGAAGTCCCTGGCTTCTTCTGGAATAAGCAGGAACGGGATTTATGAAATATCCTGCCACATTTACAGTTGGAGTTCTGTAAATAGTCGTATTGGTCTTTGAAGAAGAACTTTCGTTATATATTTCACCGCCTGGAACTATTATTTTGTCTCCAATAGCGAGTTTGGTGTCTTCCGTGATGCCGTTGAACCTGGCTATATCTGAAACATCCACTTTGTAAAGTTTAGCTATGCTGTTTAAGGTTTGCCCTTTAGTAATAATATGTTCAACTCCGGAAATAGGTAAAATAAAGAGTATGTCATTCTCCGTAAGCTTGTCCCCCTTTTTCATATCATTTGCCCAAAGTATGGTATTTACAGAAACATCGAACATTTCAGCTATTTGAGAAATGGAATCGCCTTTTCTTACCACATAAACACTTATTTGGTCAGAATAGGAATTTCCAGTCTCAGTTTCACCCGGGATACTGACATGGTTAGTCGCGGGAGAAAGGGCATTACCTGAAGTATAAACATTCACATCTGTATCAATATCTGTATCTTTATCTTTAAAACTAGAAGTACCAGTAGCGTCCAAAGCATTATCTGCATCGTTTTGAGCGTTTGCATAATTGACAGACGTAAAAAACATCCCAAACAACAGGGAAAAGACCAAAATAGAGTTATATATTTTAAATTGAGGTTTTATAAAACAAATTAATTACCGCGAGATTTCCTTCCCAACCCCAATTAAAGCTTAGTAAATAAGGGTAGAATCACAGGACGACCTAAATTGTACTGCACCCGCTATATAGCGGATAAGGTTCTCACGATGGTTACTGTCATTTCTAATCATTCGGTCAGTTAACTCCATACCCCTCTCCAGAACTACCCCTAAAGGGTATCTCAATAGGCAACATAAGTCAATCACACTGTGGAAAACTAATTGACAAGCTATTTTAAATATTACATAAAATAATAGCCAAAATTAAGCATTTATGGGCTGAAAGTCTTATAATAAAGGAGAAAAAGAGAAAGTAAACACAAAAAAGACTTAAAAATATGGGTTATTTTTGTTGTATGCTAGTATAGTATTTATGGAAGACCACCTATCGGGACTTAATAGTAAACAAATAGAGGCGGCAACTCACAAAAATGGACCGCTTCTTATCGTTGCTGGAGCCGGAGCGGGGAAAACTAAGACAATAACACATAGAATACTAAATCTGATAAAGAATGGAGTGGCGCCAGAGAAGATTTTGGCTGTCACTTTTACCAATAAAGCAGCTAAGGAAATGCGCGAAAGGGTTATGTCAGAAATCAAAAAATATGCAAAAGGGCAAGATACTGCGCCTTTTATTAGCACTTTTCATTCTTTGGGGGTTTATATAATAAAGGAAAACGCGAGGATTTTGGGGCTAACCAGGTATTTTACTATTTTGGACGAATCAGACTCCACGACAATGATAAAGGAGGCACTAAGAGAGATAGGGTTGGATCCGAAACAATATGACCCAAAGAAAATAGGCAATATAATCAGCAGAGAAAAGGGAAAATTCACCCATCTGGCAAGTTATGAAGAAAAAGCAAACGGCCATATGGACAAGATAGTGGCACAAGTTTGGAATTTGTATGAAAAGAAAAAAGCCAAGGAAAATTCATTGGACTTTGATGACTTGCTTTTAAAAACGACCAAATTATTAAAAGAAAACGAACAAATTAGAAAAATTTATCAAGAAAAATGGGAATATATTCATATTGACGAGTATCAAGACACGAATGAAGTGCAATATTTGATGTCACGCCTGCTTTCTGAAAACAATAAGAATATTTGCGTAGTGGGGGATGCTGACCAAAATATTTATTCTTGGCGTGGAGCAAATTTGAAAAATATTTTGAGTTTTGAAAAAGATTATCCGAATGCAAAAATAATCTTACTTGAAGAAAATTACAGGTCTACTCAAAATATATTGGAGGCGGCAAATGAAATAATAAAGAAAAATAAATACAGGCCGAATAAAAATTTATTTACTAAAAACCCAATTGGCGAAAAAATTGGCTTTTACGAAGCATTGGATGAAAACGACGAAGCGGATTTTGTTGCGACAAAAGTTTTGGAGTTTATAGATCAAGCTGCCCCTTCCGATTTTTCGTCCCTGCGCCCTTCTCGGATTACCGAGTGGGACCCTCGGGAAGCTCAAAATCGAAAGGGTCAGCTTAATGCAGGACAAAATGTTATCGAGCGAACCCTTGGGAGGAACGACGGCGACGGACAGAGAAAATTTTCAGCAGAAAATTTTCGTGGTGAGTTCGAGAACGTTTTGTCCGGAATGGCCGTACTTTATCGCGCAAATTTTCAATCTAGAGCGCTGGAGGAAGCGATGCTTCGATATAATATTCCTTACCAAGTTTTAGGAGTTAAATTTTTTGAGAGAAAAGAAATTAAAGATACTCTTGCATACCTTCGCGCTGCGCTTAATCCGGAAAGTTTGTCCGATATAAAAAGAATAATAAATTTTCCCGCAAGAGGAATAGGAAAAGCGACATTGGCTAAAATTTTTGCAAAAGAAACAGAAAATCTGCCAATAAAAACAAAAATAAAAATTGATAATTTTTATAAAATTCTGGAAAAAATAAAAGAGAATATAGGAACCCTAAAAGCATCCGAAGTTGTAAGATTCATAGTAAAAAAATCAGGCATTGAGACAGAACTTTCTACCGGCACTGAAGAAGATATGGAGAGATTGGAAAACATAAAAGAATTAGCCACTTTGGCGTTAAAATACGATAATTTAAAGGATGGAATGGGAATAGAGAAACTTTTAGAAGATGCATCATTAGCTTCTGACCAAGATGGAATTATGATTAATCAAGAAAAAAAAGAAAATAAAGATGCGATAAAATTAATGACAGTGCATGCTTCGAAAGGTCTTGAGTTTAAATATGTTTTTGTCACAGGATTGGAAGACGGACTTTTCCCGCATCAAAGAGATAATCAAATAAAAAACGCCGAAGACAGAGAAGAAGAACGAAGACTTTTTTATGTTGCGTTGACTCGCGCAAAAGAAAAATTATTTTTATCATTTGCAAACTTTCGCACTATTTTCGGTTCACGTCAGATAAATACTCCATCTGAATTTATTTCCGATATCCCAAGCGATATATTAGAAAGAGACCTGCCCGCCAATGCCTTCGGCCTCAGGCGATGGCAGGCGGGAGGAGAAAAAGATATTATTTTTTAAAATCATGATACATAAACCAAAAAAATCATTAGGGCAAAATTTTTTAAAATCTATTCCTGCACTAAATAAAATAGTGGAGGCTGGAGAAGTTTCTAAAGAAGATATTATTTTAGAAATCGGTCCAGGTAAGGGAGCTCTTACAGAGAAACTTTTAGAGAAGGCGAAACAAGTGATAGCAGTAGAGACAGACCAAAATCTTTCTGAATTCTTAAAAATTAAATTTAAAAAAGAAATAAATGAAAAAAATTTAATTTTAGTAAAAGATGATATATTAAATTTTAATACTAACGCCTATAGCCTAAAGCCTAAAGCCTATAAGTTAATTGCAAATATTCCCTACAACATCACTGGAGCAATTTTGAAAAAATTCTTAACAGAAGAAAATCAACCAGAGAGAATGGTGCTAATGGTTCAAAATGAAGTCGCTAAAAGAATAACTGCTTCAGATGGGAAAGAAAGTATCCTTTCTGTTTCTGTAAAAGCTTATGGGGGTCCTAAAATAGTCATGAAGGTGCCAGCTAGATATTTTTCACCTTCTCCGAATGTAGATTCAGCGGTAATTGCAATAAAAAACATTTCCAGAAAAATTTTTATTGAAAATAAGATAAACGAAGAGAAATTTTGGGAAATAGTCCGCGCTGGTTTTGCCCACAAGAGGAAAAAACTCTCTTCAAATCTAAAAACTTTCCTAAAATACGGAGGAATTGCCTCCGTGGAATGGTTGGGAAACAAGAGAGCAGAGGAATTAACACTTTTTGATTGGATTAAGCTTGTCAAAATGATATGATATAGGGGTGAAAAAAGGCATAATCTTTATTTTGCTAATTGTTTTTCTAGTATTTTTCAGTACCGGAATAGTTTCTGCTTATTCTTCTTTTGGAAACGTTTTTGGTGGAAGAATAATTAATACAAAAGCCGTGGAGATAGCGGGCTTGGAAGCAGTTGGATATATTTGTCCCATGTTTGGCACTTCTATTTCAATTATACCTATGGGTTCACCTATCAGTACTCCATCTAGTTATTTTATACCATCTTACGTAGTCTCAAAAACTAGAACTACCCCAACCATAGGTCAACTTATATTAGGTAAGTATAGTGGACGAACAATGATATCCTGTATGTTTCCATATCCCCCAAGTACAATAGCTGTCAGCTTAGACACAATAACTCTTTTTGGAACTTCAAGATTTTAATAAATAAAAAATGAATTTTATTAACGAAAAATATTCAAAATATCTGCCAAGTAAAAAATTTATATTAATAACGAGCGCTGTAGTTGTCCTTGGAGTAATTATTTTTATGATTTTTTTTATGTCATCCAGCGGTGAAAATTTTTCTATCACGGGAAATAAAAACAATACTGCTCTTAAAGTAGAAAATTCCACTTTTGCGGAATTGATTCAACTTGATTCAGACCAAGACAGTATAGCGGATTGGGAAGAAGCTCTATGGGGAACAGATAAAAATAAAAAAATAACTTTTAATGATGTGCCGGATGCCACTTATATAGAAAACAAAAAGAAGGAATTGAAAATAGAACAGGGTGTGATAGAGAACGAAACAAAATTAACAGAAACCGAAAAATTTGCCAGAGAATTTTTTACCAGTTATACGGCGATGAAATCTTCCGGACAAATTGATAATGAAACTATAAATAGTTTTTCTAATGCCCTTGGACAAAATATCGTGAATCCTAATCTAATTGACCGCTATCTGGAAGCAGATGTAAAAATAAATACCAATGATGACTCTATTATAAAAGAAAAATATTATGAAGATGTAAAAAGTCTGTTTAAAAAATATCAGTCATCCGGAATAGGAGATGAATTAGAAATTGTTAGTAATGGACTTGCCTTAAATTCCACAAATGAGACAGGGAATACTGACCAATACGGTAAATTATCAACAATAGCAAGGGCTTATCAGGATTTTGCCAAAAAAACAATGGAAATAAGTGTCCCGCAAAGTCTTGTGGAATATCACTTGCGTATAGCAAATAGTTCTAATAATACCGGCATAAGCGTATCAAATATGGTGAAAATTATAAACGACCCCATCGTTGGACTCTCTGGACTCTCTCAATACCAAAAATACAGTGAAGATTTAATAAAAGCAGTGTCGGATTTGGAAACTTTTTTGTTAAGATAATGATACAATAAAAGGATAATATAGAAAATGAAGAAAAAATATTTTAATAATCTAATAATATCAATTCTCATCTCAAGTTTTGTCTTGATACCATATTCAAGCACTATTAAAAAAGCTAATGCTCAAAGTATATCAGGGTACACAAGTGGACTTGCTCCGATGATTGCCAACTTACCATTATGTAGAGAAGTAATAAATAGTGAAATAAAAAGTTTATTCAGTGGAGTTGGAGATTTATTAAGTTCAGGTAGTAACGCGGGTATTCCCGAAGAAGCAAGCTCAACATTAGAAAGTGTGGCAAGTTCGGCAGCAGGTGAGTTTGATTCCGTAAAAGTTAATATTTCAGGAACAGCAGAAGGAAAGGCAATACTTGAAACCAAAAAAACCAGTCAAGAAACAAAAGCAGCCGTAGAATCTATAAATACAAACGACACTTGTATACAAAGCATAGGAAGATTAATTATAAAAATGCTTTTGCAAAAATTAACCGTCAGCACCGTTGCTTGGATTAATAGCGGTTTTGATGGTAGTCCGGCCTTTGTGCAAGACCCTGGAAAATTTTTTAATGACATAGCTAGAAATGAAATACTGCAATTCGGTTTAGAAATAAATAATCCGGAATTATTTCCATTTGGTAAAATTTGGATGCAAAACACAGCTGCAGCTTTCAATAACAAGTTTCAAGACAATGCGCAATATTCTTTAAATAAACTTATTCAAGAAACCAATCCGGAATACTCTGCTCTAACCTTTCAACAAGATTTCAGTCGAGGTGGATGGAATGCTTGGACAGCCATGACTCAATCACCAGCCAATAATCCTCTGGGTTTTAAATTATTAGCCGACAATGAGATACAAAGAAGATTAGCAGGGACAACTCAATCAGTAGCTCAGAATACTCGCGATGCGCTACAAGCAGCAAACGGATTTTTAGGCGACCAACGTTGTGTAGAACCTAAAAATCTCACAAGAGAACAACACAATGCAGCTTTGGTGGCAGGTAAAAAAGATGAAAATGGAAATATAATAGGTGTATGTCAGCGATGGGAATACGTTACACCAGGGTCAATGATAGCTAAAGCAGCGACAGACACGATTAGTTATCCAAATAATGCTTACCTGAATGTACAAGACTTAAATGATGCTGTCGCAGCTATTTTAGATGCTCTTTTGGGTCAGTTTTCTTCCAACCTTATGGAAAAAGGTTTTGCCAACTTGGGAGACCAAGGAGCTGACGGAACTTTGATTTATGATTCAAGTATGGGAGGCGAACCTTACAGTAGTCAAACAGAAAAAGATTTCATGCCAGCTCAATTAACAAGTTCTTGGCTCTCGGCAAATCCTGATTTTAATATCCGCACAGATTTGACTCAAGCTTTAATAGATGAACAGAGAACTTATTCCGATAAACTCCAACTACAAAACAAAGAACTTATGTCTACAACAGATGGCAAAAATTATGCACTCGGGACAGATGGAAAATCGAATGCCTATGGACTTATGCCGACTATTTATCAATTAGATTATTGTATTCCAGGACCGCATCCGGGATGGGAAGAAGATTCTAGGAGAGTGTTGTCAAATATAGAAAACTTGATTGTGGCAGAAACAGAAGCAAGTTTAGAAAATAGAGAGAACGCTGCTATTGTTGGCGCCGTATCAACTTTCAGCCCGTTGGCTGGTGCGATAGTTGGCGCACAAATTGGGTCAGCAGTTCCTGTTGTCGGCACAATAATCGGAGCGGCGGTTGGCGTAGCAGTGAGTTTTATTATAGCTTCAATTTTCGGTGATGATACTCCTGAGAAAGTTAGAATGTACTACTCTGCTCAAATTCAAGCTTTGACAGGTTATCTGCCCGATTATGGAAACGAAGATGATGCCAGAGCTGGCAATATATCAAGCAAACAAGGAGCTGTTCAGGTTATTGACACCGTGTTGTATAGATACATTGATATTATCAATAAAACATATTTTTCAAGCCCTGAAATTTTGCCCACAGTTTCCAAAGAAGCAGCCACAAGCTTTAATCAAATAGCGGGTTATGGTCAAATGAGGAAAAATAATGAAGATAAAATATCTTCATTAAAAACTGTTACAAATATATTGGGGGAAATAAAAAATAAAATAAATGCTTTAAATACAGAATATAAAAATCCAAATGGACAATTTAAGCCCAGCAAAACGGAAGAAAATTATGAGAAAGAACTAAAAGCTCAAATAAATGCATTTGGCAGATTGTCCGCAAGTATGGTTAATGGAAACGATATAGCTAGCGCTGATAATTTATTGAAACAAATTATTGATAAAAAAGAATATATATACAACAATTTATTAAAAGGAGCTTACGGTTGCGAAGCTGACCTTGCAAAACCGCAAAAACAATTTCCATCGGTGGTAGGCGCTGTGGACAGTAATTATGATTGGGGAACTTATAATGTTAATTCTGTCAAAAGAATGACATATCCATTTCCAATACTTTATGACTATGCCAGTACCTCTGGTTTTGGTCCGGGATTTCTTAGTTTTGTTGTCTTCTCAGCAGAAAATGGAGCAGGTGGAAATGGTACAAACAGAAGAGGTCCAGAAAGAATAAAAATAGATGATTTAGTTCCTCAAAGAGAAAATGAAAATATGAGAAATATCCCCGTCAACTTGCGATTTGAAAGTACAATAGGCATTTATTAAAAATGAAAAAATATATATTAAAAATCTTAATAATCATTCTACTCCTTACGCCATTTTCTGTGTCAGTATCAGTATTTGCCGACCAAATTCTTGACTGTGAACAAACAGGAACTGGAGAAGTGTGCACCACTCCAGACGGAGGTGGAGGTGGAAGTACTAGTGGCACGCCTTCTGTTCCTACTCCTTCAAAATTCAATCTTACTGTTAGTACAGATGATGTTCTTGGTGTTACTCAAACTACGGCAACCCTGCGAGGTCATGGAGGTATCGCTTATATACCAGGATGCACTTCATTTACAGGATATAGTGTAACAACCGGACAAGCATGCAACAGTGAGGGAACAGCAATGACTGCCTATTTCAGATATTCGAAGGCGACTATTTCACCAATTTTTTGCAACGACATTTATGGCACGAATATGATTTCAACAAAAGATATATTTTTGGGTACTGCAACTTCAACATTTTTTTCTCAACCTATAAGCAATTTAACTCCCAATACGACTTACTATTACTGCGCAATAATTTCCAATAAAGATAACATAGCTTATGGGGGAAGCAGTATCGTAAAAAGTTTTCATACTAGCCCCCTTGATACCACAATTACAACAAAAGATGCAACACAAATAACTTCCACATCGGCTGTTTTAAACGGCTCTTATAGCGCAATTAAAAATGTTAAAACTTATTTTCAGTATAAAGAAAGGGCGGCTATTTATAACTCATCTACTGATACAACAACGCCACCATCCTTCGTAGAAGTCAGTGAACAAAATCATACTATTGGTAATCACAGTAGTCTTTATGGAAAGATAAGTTATTCTTTAACCGGATTAAAACCATCTACAACATATTTATTTAAAGCAATAGCAGATGATTCTGAAGTATTCTCTGGTAATGTTCTAAGTTTCACAACTGGCTCTAGCGCTGAAAATAGTACAGGAGGGAGTTGCCCAAGTGGTTCGAGCGGAACATGGCCCAATTGTACTGTCATTACAACAGGAGGAACGGGAGGCACTGGAGGAAGTAGCACAGGGGGGGTAAGTGAAACTTGTCCGGCTGGCTGGACGGGAACATGGCCTGTATGCAATGCCGTATTAAGTTGTCCAACAGGGTGGACAGGAACATATCCTAACTGCAACGGACCAACAGGGGGGACGGAAGGGACGGGATTAAGAAATTGTCCGGTTGGTTGGAGTGGAACTTATCCTAGCTGCACTGCTCCTGCGATAGGAGCAAATTGCCCAACGGGATGGACCGGAACGTATCCTGCATGTACTGCGCAAGTTGTTTTAGGACAAACAGCTACTCCACCGAGTGACACAATCGTTCGATATCAAGAAGGTATTGAAACAGTTTTCACAAGACAAATAATCGCAAATCAAATATTTACAAAAACATACGGTTATCAAGAAGGAACTGATTTGTTGAATTTTGCCTGGTATTTGGCAGACCAATTTGCAAGAGCCTTTGGTTATGTCAGTGAAAGTGGCAAAGAAATACGTGTTAGTTTCCCTGATATAGCAGCATACCAACTTCAACTTATTGGAAATAAATTAACTGTCTATGAATATTACAATAACAAAATAGTGGATATTAGAAACATAACGACTGTGTTCAAAAATGCTTCTGGTTATGAATATTATTTTCAAAAATAAATGAAAAAACTTTTATCAAAAATTTTAATATCAGTGATTATGGTAGCTATTTTTTTGGCGCCTATTTCGGCTGATATAAAAATAAGTGATAAAAATCTCGTAGTAGGATTGGAAACAAGAGAAGCTTTGGCAGCGGGAACAGCTGAGCTTGAATTAGGCTGTACAAGTCTTACTTCTATTAGTCTTACAGCTTGCGTATCACAAGTGTTTTATATAATTTGGGCAACATCAGCAATTATTGCCCGATTTGCTGGACATTTTCTTGATTTTTTTGTCTACTATGCCACCAATAGTTCTTCTTATGATAATACTTTTGTGAAACAAGCTTGGGGAGCTGTGCGAGATGTTGCAAATATATTTTTCATTGTTGCTTTGCTATATGTAGCAATAAAAACAATACTCGGTTTGAATGTTACGGATAATAAAAAATTAATTGGCGCGGTTATTGTGGTTGCTTTGATTATAAACTTCAGTTTATTTACCACAAAAGTAGTTATTGATGGTTCAAATATGCTGGCAAAGGTATTTTACAATAATATAACTTCAGTAGATGCAAGCGATAGGGTTTCTTCGGCCGGCGCTGAGGGACAAAAATCTATTTCAATAGGAATAATCGATAAGTTTGACCCTCAAGAACTTGTGACACAGCCAAGCTATGATGCCAACCCATATACTTTCATATTTATGGTTCTTCTGCTCATAGTCGTCACTCTTTATACTTCTTATATATTCTTTTCAGTGGCTCTTCTTTTTGTCGCCAGGGTTATCTCGCTTTGGCTCTCTATGATTTTCTCACCTTTATCTTTTGCATCTTATACCGTGCCTTTTGATGTACCGGGGTTTGGTCATAAAGAATGGTGGAATGATTTATTAAAAAATGCTTTTCTCGCTCCTTTGTTTATATTTTTCCTTTACATAATAATATTATTTACTGGGTTTCTTAAAGATATTATTAGTTATACCGACAATACAAATTTGACCACTATGGAAAATCTGATGCAACACTTAATGAGTGTGGTTATTCCTTTTGTAATTATTGTTATGCTCCTTAGTAAAGCCAAAGCCCTGGCGGTAAAATATTCTGGAGAAATGGGCGCAGCAATAAATAAGTTTGGCGCAATGGCGGGTGGATTGGCCCTAGGCGCAGCAACAGGAGGAGCTGCATTTGCTGGAAAAGTAGCCTTGGGTGGAGGTGGTGGATATCTTGCTGGTCAAATGGCAAAAGGGGCAGAAACATTAGGATTAAAGCGTACTGCTACTAAGTTAAGAGATGTTGGTGATTTTGCCCGAAAAAGTAGTTTTGATCTACGTGGAGTAAAGTTTGCTGGTCAAAGTTTAGGATCAATAACCGGAATGAAGGTGGGTGAAGCACAAAAAGGAGGATGGGCAGAGATGAAAAAACAGCAAGTAGAAAAAAGACAAAAAAGAGCAGATGAGTTAGAAAAAAGAGGAACTGGAACGGAAAAGACTGCTGTTGCAGATGCAGAAATAAAATTAAAAGAGGCTACACTGCCGGTAAAATTAGATCTAGAAAAAGCTAATAAAGAAATAGATAAGGCAAGGATAGATTTGAATGATGCTAAAAATGGCGGAAACCCTATAGAAATAGCAGCAGCAAAAGCAGTATTAGACACCAAAAAAGCTGCGAAAGATACAATTAGAACCAATGCCGGATTAAAACAACTTGAAGAAGCAGTACATCAGGCAAAACAAAAATTAGAAGAAAAGAGTGATGAAGTTACAACTGCTTACGCAAAAGAAATTTCAGGTAATTTAAGTAAGGGCTTAAATCAAATATTTAGATTGGGGGCATACAGCCGAGCAGGGGCAGATGAGGCAGCTAGAAAAATACGAACAGGGACAAAATTAGATAGTGGAGAGAAACCGCATTAAAAATAAAATTTTATGACAGAAAAATTAAAACAAATAATTAAAGAAGAAGTAGTTAAATTACCTAAAGAAACACGGGATGCAATTAGTGCCTTCAATTGGGGAACGGTATCAGAAGAAATCGGTAAAAAATATTTACTTACTGAAAGCGAAGTAAATGACTTGCAGGTAGAAACTGGTTTGGTTTTAATTGGTCTAGTTGATGGAGATGAATATGCATTAAACATTGAAAGTAATATTGGTATAAGCAAGGAAGGAGCAGAAAAAATTGCTGAGGAAATTAATCAAAAAATATTCAATCCAATAAGTAAAACTATATCAAAGAAAGTTGAAGAAAATCTAAAAACAAAAAATACAAACTGGAAACAAACATTAAATTTCATTGTTTCAGGTGGAGATTATTCCGCTTTTTTAAAAAAAGATGAACCGAGAAACACCACTGAAGAAATTTCAAAAACAAACATGTTAGGTAACAATTCAAAAATTACAGATATTAAAACTAAATTTACTATATAATAAATATTATGGATACAACAGTAGATTTATTGCAAATAAAAATAAATAAAGCCAGAGAAGAATTGTCAGAAGAAAGTCGACGCGCTATTGATGCTGTTGATTGGAAAACAATAATTCTAGGCATGAGAGCAGAAAAAGGATATAGCTACACACAGCTTGAAAACCTTGAACTTGAAACAGAATTATTACTTTGTGGGCTTATTAACCCAGAAGATTACCCAAAAGAAATAGAAAAAAGAATGGGTATACCAAAAGCCAATATAGATGAACTAGTAAACGAAATGAATGAAAAAGTTTTTAAAAAAATTCGAGAAGAACTTGTAAAAAACGTTGAAAGAAAAAAAACACCTGAAAATAGACAGCCAGTTTCCGAACCAGAAAAACAATCTTTAGAAACTTCTTCAGAAATTGCCCACGCGGATGAAAAACCAATGGAGGGCAGAGAGGAACTATTGAGGAAAATAGAACATCCAGATTTATTGAAACAAAAAGAACTTCCTGCTGGAAATCCAATGGAACCAAAGGAACAAACCCCAAAAGCCAGTCCAGTAAATATTCCTAAAGATACCATTCTCGGTGATATTGCCCTTGGAGACAAAAAAGAGACTCCTTCAATACTAACGCAAAAACTTTCCGGGTCATTCCAAATTCCGACAGTGCAAACAGACCATTCTTTAAACAATCTTTCACAAAACAATATCCCAAATTCCACACCCAAGGTTGATCCGTATAGAGAAACCCTAGATTAAACACTAGGTAGCCAGCGATTCATAGTTTATAATTAACTTATATGCAGTTTAAGGTTCCACAATTTTTGGAAATAGAAGATAAGATTTTCGGCCCATTCACTTTTAAGGAGTTTGTTTATTTGGTGGGTGGAGCGGGTTTATGCTATATATTATTTAAATTATTAGGACTTTTCTTGGGTATTATACCAATTTTAATTGTGGCAGGATTATCGGCAGCGCTTACTTTTTATCATCCAAATGGCAAACCTTTCATTAATATGATTGAAGCTGGAATAAAATACGCCTTGCAGAACAAACTTTATATTTGGAAAAGGCGTGTAAATAAAATAGACGGCAAATTACAGAAAGAAATAAAAGCAACAGCCGAATTAAAAAATGAAACAATGAATCAAAGCGGGGTAAAGCTTAGCGGAAGCAAACTTCGAGATTTAGCTTGGAGTTTGGATGTTTTGGATTTTCAAAAAGAAGACAATAATTCATGATTTTTAACTTATTTTTATGTCAATAAACGCAAAAGCAACTCAAGAGTTTGTGCCAATCAAGGAAGTCCGTGATGGTATTGTTGTTTTAAAAGATGGAGGACTTCGGGCAATTGTGCTTGCCAATTCAATCAATTTATCTTTAAAATCAAGCGACGAGCAACAAGCCACAATACTTCAATTCCAAAATTTCTTAAATACTTTGGATTTTTCCGTGCAAATATCAATACAATCAAGAAGACTGGATATTAGACCCTACCTTTTGCTTTTGGAAAACAGAATGAAGGTTCAAAATGAACCATTGCTTAAATTACAAACAAAAGAATATATAGAATTTATCAGAAATTTCACTGAATCGGTAAGCATAATGACAAAAAACTTTTTTGTTGTAGTGCCATATACTCATGTAAATATAGGACCAAAACCTGGAATGTTTAAAAATTTATTTTCCAGTAAAAATAAAAAGGAAGAGGAAGTTAAAAATCAATTAGATTTTGAAGAAAAGAGGTCTCAGTTAGAACAAAGAGTGAGCGTGATACAGCAGGGACTTTCGCGCTGTGGTATAAAATCAGCCCAACTTGGAACAGAGGAAGTCGTCGAGGTATTCTTTAAAGTTTTCAATCCGGGAGAATTAGAAGGTAAAATACAATTAGGCGCGGAAGCAGTCACGCCTAGCGCGAATATATAAATTATGGGTCCCGTTAGAAGCCGCGGTCGCAGTTTAAAAAATATAAAAAATATGTTAACCAAAAAAATAAAGATTAATAGCATAACTAAGCAAAATCACGGTAATTTGACCGCGACCTGCTTCTAACGGGATGGGAATTTTTGATAAATTATTTGGGAAAAATAAAACAGATGAAACCAAAGGAGCAAACGCTTCGGTTTTAGCGGTATTGCCAGAAGAAATATATGAATCGGCTAAACTGGAACTCCAAGATATAGTAGCGCCGTCAGCTTTAAAGATTGAATCTAAATCAATAAACTTAGGTGATAAAATCGCCCGTACTTTTTTTATCATATCTTACCCTAGATTTTTAAGTGATAATTGGTTTTCTCCGATAATTAATTTGGATAAGGTTTTTGATGTTTCAATTTTTGTTCATCCCATAGACACATCGCTCGCCTTGAGACAATTTCAGAAAAAAGTTGCCGAAGTTCAAAGTCAGATAAATGTACGCGAGGGAAAAGGAATGGTTCGTGACCCGATGCTTGATACCGCATATCAAGATTTGGAAGGACTTCGTGATAACTTGATTCAAGCGCAACAAAAAATGTTTGATGTCAGTATTTATATTACAGTTTATGCCGATAATGACTTGGAACTTTACAAAGTTGAAAATGAAATAAAATCAATACTTGAATCAAAAATGATATATATCAAACCAGCG
>Ga0209542_10005811_pt1 | contig 24359 bp, 25 predicted proteins | sample RifCSPhighO2_01_FD_184028 | JGI IMG/M metagenome (GOLD analysis project Ga0209542, IMG submission 184028) | Soil microbial communities from Rifle, Colorado - Rifle CSP2_plank highO2_0.1 (SPAdes) (version 2) | ecosystem: Environmental > Terrestrial > Deep subsurface > Rock core/Sediment ...
GGATGTCATCGGCCGTCTGGAATGATATAACGCCGCGGAGACATGCAATATTTATCGCTCGATATAAAACGTCGACGATAAAAGATAGTTGATCGGCCAGACCGGCATTTGCTGGCAAAGCTTGAGTATCAATCTGAGTTCGGATAACAGACATATAGTATATTTATATAATATGAAAATTGAAATTGTTCTATAATTATAGATTATATTATAGATCAAATGTCCATCGGCTATCATATTCATAAGAATGGCCGATCATTTATTGTAGCAATTGGTGAAGAACTTGAGCGGGCAACTGATCATGGCATTGAGATGAAAACATTTCAGATATTTGCAATGGGTCCGCGGAATGCGAACATTAATGTGACGGCGAAAGATACGGAATTCTTCCGCACAATGTCCGACGAGGGATATCGTATTATAGTTCATGGATCATATTTAGATGCCCCGTGGGGGAAGAAATCGGCGGCCGCAATCGGATTAATTAAGAAAGAGTTCAAGGTATGTGAAGTGCTTGGTGCATATGGCATGATTATTCATTTGCCGCAACTATCGCCGACCAATATTCTACCGGTGTTGAATCAATTGCTTGCCGCTAAACATCCGCGACTAATATTATATTTAGAAGTGGGCAGTGTGAAAGCGACTGCCGATACATATGAGACGCCCGAGAAAATCGCGGCCCTATTCGCCGGCATCACTGATCGTTCCGTCGGTTTCTGTGTCGACACCGCCCATTTATGGTCATCCGGCGTAGATATATCAACCCGGGATCTTGCGGAAGTTTGGATTCGTAAATTTAAAACAATAGGTATTCAACATGTCACCATTGCTCTGAATGATCAAGTCAATGCCCTCGGTTCCGGATGTGATCAACATGCCGCGTTAACCTATGGAACTATATTCGGCAAATATAATGCAGAAACCGGCGATGAACATATTAAGAATTCCGGACTCGCCGCCTTCTTAGATTGGGCGATATCTGATGATATCCCGGTCATATTGGAGCGGCATGATGACACCCCCAAATTCCACGGCCTACCTGTTATAAAAAATATAGATTCTGATTTGATCACGATACACTCCGCCGGCTATTTCCGAGTATGATCGGCCCGTTACCACCAATTGAATTTTTTGTTTATTAAAATATGAGATATACTCTGTTGGCGGAATGTCAGTGCATCTAGCCGCCACACTTAAACAATCGGGCGGAATATCCGCGGACTGTCCAAACCCATCGATTGTACCGCCGACAATCACAATCGCGAATACCATAGACACACCCCCTCTAATGGTAAATAATCCCGAAACAATCGTGCCTAATTCTGAGACCCCTGCGAATATTCCGGCGGCAAATAATCCGGCGACGACTAATCCGGCAGCGACTAATCCGGCGTCTAATAATCAGGCGGCGAATAATCCGGCGACTAGACTGACGGATATATTTGATACGCCGGAGATAACTGCGGAAGAAATCGAAAGACTTACTGCAGAAGTATCAACCATATCTGTGTCTGGCATGGCCAAGCAACATGAGGCAGGTGTGCGCCAATTCCCTGCATCGCCATCAACACATTCTGCCGGCATATATAATAGTTCTCCTCCATATGCGTATAGTAATTATTTCACGTCAGCGCGCCGGTTAATTCCATCGCCGCCAATAAGATTCATTGAGGATCCATCTGATGATGATCTTGAGAATCCCTTTGATCATACTGCGGGTGATTTTGAACCGGCAACAACCAAAAATAAAATCGATGAAATTCATACAGAAATTATGGAGATGACCGGTCGGCTGAGCAATCTTATCAGCCGCATAACCATGAATTATACAAGTTTATTAACTAAGAATAAAAATCTTGATGAAAAAATAAGACTGGTTCTGGACAATCAAGAAGTTATTATGCATCGCCTGGATCATATTGAGAAATGTTTATCATCGGAATAATCTTACCCGAGAAGAAAATGTCCTCCGTCGCCCTTATCCTCACCAATCATATATTTTTTCCATGATTGTTCCTCCGGCTTATTGGTATGTGTCGGCGCGGGTTCCGGTGTCGTGATATTATTCGCGTTAGCTTTCATTACTTGCAGAGTTTTATATCCGATGTTATCAATATTATCCATGATGGCCGCGTGAATGTTACATTTGCCATCGGCCCGCATATATTTGTGGCAATTGATCTGTTTTGCATAATCATTGGCCACGAAATTCAATGATTTGCGAAAATTTTGGATACCTTCTTCGGTTTTCAGATCCATATTTATATATATATCTTTAATCCATTATCATAATTGTGAGATGAAAAAATTGAAATTGGTATAGGCAAGTATAAGATTACGTTGGTGACCCATTGATATTCATACCCACTCCATCTATCGTGATGTCTTTTGGCCGAGTATTAATTGTAAGTGGCTTATGTTTTAGCGGATTCGGTACGGCCATGTTCTTCACATATAAAAAACCAGAGAATCGTAGCCGCAAATATACCCTGCCGATGATAATGATCGGCGGCTGTATTACAGCGATTGGCCTAATTATCCGGCTGAAAGAATAAATGTTTAGCCGAAAGAATAAAATTATTCATTTTTTGCATAAGGCATTCCAAGCGGATATACCATATCTCCGGCCCACATATATCGTGAGCAATTAGGAATCATTTTGCATACCATACCCTGTTCCGGCGACGAGTCAATGAGACCCCGTAGTTGATTTGATTCAAAACAATTCCGCGACGCTTTCAAATCGGTATACTTTGGCGTTGGATATACTAATTTGTTTTCACATGTCCGCGATGATAGATCTCCGTGTAGAACAGACTCAAGAGTATCTCCGAATGGAGTAGGCAACACTGCTGGCCGATACCACACAGCACGGGTAGCTTGCGGAATATATTTTTCTCGGCCACAACACTTTTCGGCCGGCAAAGTAATCCATATATACATTAACACTATTACGACAAAGGCGACAATAATTTCTTTCCACATACTCGCGTGGTATTATATTATTCAGTTGATCTTTGATCCTGATGTAAATAAAATATCATTGTCCCCGAGTCAATAATATTATCCACCCTTTTGATCAATTGCCGCAACACGATTCCTTAGCTGCCTCTCCCGCCGGAAGTGGCGCTGATGGTGACGGCGCCGATGGGGAGGGCACTCCCGATGCAATAGTAGCTGCCGCCTCTGCTGCGGCTTTTGCTTCCGCTTCTGCCTTAGCTTTTGCCGCCGCCATTCTGCATATAGCGGCGACGTTTGGAGGATTTGGGCAGCGCATGACATCATAAGTTGGTTTTAACGGATGAATTGGCGGTGCCATACCCATGTAAAGTTCCACGGCCGGTGGTTTACCCATAAGAATATATGAATAAGGAGTTACTCTCCGCATGTGTGTCGTGCCCATGTATTGTTGGAATACATAGAGATAATTGCCGAATGTGCCGCGACGCACAAATCTGGCCTGATTTATCATGGAACATTGCATCGGTTTACTCTTGGAGTAGAATGTAATGATGGATGCCGGTCGATGTGGAAATAGAATAAATTCCCAAGTATCTGGGGGCAAATTACAAACTTGCCAATCAAGATCGACGGTTTTTCCATTCCATGAAGTAAACAAACTATATATATTATATTTTTCATTGAGACAGATACCGGTAATGATTTCGCCGGCACTCGAGTTTACTTGCACTAAATTATAGCCGCGAAATGGATTTTCATGATATGATTCGCTATTCCATGGGATGAGAACGACTACTAAAATCACCGCCACAACAATGAGACCTATCCAGATTATAGAGTTCATTTATATTAATGTGGGGAAAAAATGAATATTTTATCTATTGATTTATACATTGATTTGACTATTGGTTTATATCTCCGACCGAACTCTGATTAATTATTATATGGAATCCGATCTTCTAACGTATTGTGTACCGATTCCATGTCCATATTGTGGGCGAAAATATATGACAGAGCGATGCGTATCATGTAAGAGATGCCGGCCATATATACGTTGGCGGTCTTGTAAAATATGTCATAGAAGAACAAATCCACGTATGGCAGTACAATATCCATTTCCTAATTATTGTTATAAACATCAGCATTGCCAGAAACTTGGGTGCGAAAATTTTGCAACCAAAGCTACCGAATATAATTGCCCCATACATAAGCCATGTTTAATGGCCGGGTGTACTCAATTTGCCACCGCCAAGAGTGATAATCAATATTGCACTGGGCATACATGTGCAATAGAAAAGTGTTCTCGGCATATACTATGTAATTTACCAATATGTAATGCCCATTCAGGATATAAGTGTTGTACAAATCAATGCGAAAACGTTCCTGTCTACATATATGGAATAATTGGAAGGAGAAAGATTGTGTATAATTTGTCATCATGTGTCTACTGTGGTGTTCGTATGGCTTTACCCGGAACAACAATATGCCCTCACCATTATATTCCATCTGATTCGTATAACCCTGGTGTATTCATATGTAGGGCATTAGGTATAGAATCGAATGAAAATATACCTATATATCTAGGATGTACTGAACATATGATATGCTTATGGGATGATTGTATGGTATATGTTAATCTTATTTATGGTAATAGATATTGTACAGAGCATCAATGCAAATCATGTTTGGGAAGTTTATTGTGTAAAGATAATATGCGGGATTATATTCAGAAATATCTCGCCACCGGATATTTCGCGACAATTCCATTCGACATCGTTTATTCAATATGGTTATTCTTGTATGATAAAAAATGAAATATTTTTTGATCTTAATATCAATATTCATGCCGGCGAATTTAATCATTTGGAGAAATGCGGCGCTGAAAATCGTCTATCTTAGATTGGTGGAGAAATATGAAAAAGAATATAATAATAAATATGAAATCGTGGCAGCAACAATTGTAACAATGTTGGATTGGCTTCGCATAATATTGCCGAACGAATTACATACTGAAATGATAACTAAATATTATAAAATAATTGGGCCACCCCAATATGAAGTAAGCATAGAAATGGCCGATAAAGATATTATTGAATTATTAAAAACGGCCGTTGAACTTTCGAATAAATACATATCTCAACGAATGCCGGAAAATACTTCGGCCATCTGCCGTTTTCATGAAGCAATATTGAATATGTTATATTATATAGCAGAATTGCCAGGAAAATATTGCCCGCAAACTATATTTCATGCTTGGGCCGAATTGCTAGGAATAGAATGCCCGACAAATATAACCCGCGTCTCGATTATGTCGTCAGTATATTTAATGGAAGTGAAATATGGACATCACGCAATTACTATGGACTATATATCAAAAGATTATATATCACAAGATTAGATATCATCCAGCAAAATATTGGTACCACACCTCATCAAAAATGGAGAATGAACCGCCGACGCTAGATTAACATTTGAATTTTTTTAAACATATTTATATTAGATCATGTTGCCGGCAAGAAATCTTGTGCAAGAATGGATGCAGCGTGCTGGCCGCCCCTATCCAGATTATCAAACGGAATCGACTGAAGACCATCCTCCCAAATGGAGAGCATTTACAGAAGTGGATGGACTATTCTTCGAATCATTACGTGCTGATCATGTGAAAAGTCGAGATGCAATCAATGATTGCGCATTATCTGTATATAATTATTTAACTAATAAAAAGTTGATTCCAGATGTATCGTCAGTTATAGCATTCCCGCCACTGTCTTCGTCATCATCCGCCCAATCACCTATTATACTGCCGGCAATTACCCAATCTGCCCCCACGCAATCATTTTCGGTGAAGATGGCAAATCCGCGACCATTATTAAATTCTTATACAATTCGTTATCATATTTGGGTGGATTTAGATAATTCGCGGCATATTTGGGATAAAATCGTGCGTATATCGGCCGGTCAATCGATTATTGTCACATTACGTGGCTTTTGTGGTCCGCGTATGGAACCGAATGCGATTCCACAACTCGGAAATGGTATAACAACAATAACCTCAACGACAACACATATGCCGGATTCGGCCGATTATGAACTATTCGCCGATATATTATTATATATTCATACGTCTCTGATGACATTCACCGCCGATGATATGTTTATAATAGTATCTGGTGATAGTTCCCTGGAGACGGCCTGCTATATTTTGCAGAAAAAATATCCTACAATCAATATCCGATATGCGGCCAAGACATCGGACTTAATATAACAACGACAATCCCGCCGCGCCAATCGAAGATTGGCTAGATGACCCATGGTCGCCGCGCCTGGTGCCAGTGTGCTGCCACTTTAGTATTATATAGCGTATCCGATTTGGATCAAGAATATATTATTTAATTTTGTTCCTTATCTTGGATAAAGGTTTCCGGAGCGCCGGAACGGTATCCTATCAATAGGACCAAACAAATAATAAATTTTGGATTCAAATAGGATACGCCATATAATACATTAAGGCAGATTGAAAGGCACCGAAGCTACGGCGATGATGAGTATGTAGTCTGCAAAAAATAATGCCATAGTCTATTATAATCATTGACTAATCATATCATTTTTTCCAGTGACCATTGTGATTTAACATAATGAATCTGATCGATGGAACAAATGACGACATTTGCGTATTCTCCGGGTATCGCCCGAGTGGTAACACACATTTTTAAATCTACTATTTTTACATCAGGTAGGCCTCGGAAGATATAATTATAATTGGCAGGAAATAACCCCATACCATTGGCCTTTTCGACAGCGACTGAATGTGTGAAAGCAAGTTCATAATTATCTGCATATATAATAATATTAATAAGTGGAGATGGTAACGCCAACCATATTTCGGATACTTTGCTGTGAATAACCCGGTTAAACCATATCTCAGAGGTAACTTTCGCAAGTAAATGTTCATGTGTGATAACTTCCACAAGTGATCGTGAGCATTCTGGGCGAAAATCATAAAATAATTTCGGTATGTTATCCGGAGGAGAGTTATAACAGAAGTCTAGAATTATCGATAATGTCGACAAGGGTTTATGATAATCCCTTGCAAATTCCTCAGGAGTGTGATGAAATATAGGTAACCGTATACAATTATTGTCTGATCCTCTTGTGGCATAATAGATATTATTAAATATTTCAACAACTTTAGCGGGTATCACTTCAATACATTCATTTCCAAGATATATACGTACGGCATAGATTAAGTCCAACCCCAATCCCAATAGAATTGGACATGATATAAAAGTTACGAATGGAATTTCATAGCGAATGCTACTACTTCCACTAATACCTGACACCCAACCAGATGTACTATGTGTATTTATACTAGACTTAGATGGAAGTCGTTTACAATCATCAACATTGCCATTAAATTGTTGATCGATTCCATAATAATCAAGCTCATAAAGATAGCGATGGTCAAAGTGATAATTCGAATCACGCATCAGCCCCAACACATTCTCAAATCCAATAGGATCCCGATCAATGAATGGAATTGGTGTATCAACAGAATACAGAGATAATATAGATTCGAAAAAGGGCATCTTTATAAGTGTAGATTTTTTAGTCATAAATTGTTTGCCCCCCACATTCAAGCTGATGATTGGGTCCTCATCCACATTTGAATTTGCTATAGGCTTTGAAGTAAAAGTGACTATTGTACTATCGACTGGTGTATTATCAACTGGTGTATTATCTGCTGATTTAATATTGGCAGGAATAATATCGACAATATTATTGTCCGTGTTATCTGAAGGTACATCCATGAATTATATATATGTCGTATATTATTTATCTATTACATTATCTATAGAAATATTAGTTTCAAATTGATTATGTCTTTGTGTCATTGTGGTAACGTCGGAGTATATAAAACAGTGGGGCTATACATATGCCATGACTGTTATTGGGATCAAGTATTCAATAAAAGCATAGAGAATGATGCGCGATTGATAACTTTGACGCACCATGCGGAGGATAAAACTCTGCCGCTTTATCTACAAGATAAAATTAAAGATGAATTAGATCGATATCAAAAAGGGGCGCCGAATACATATGTTACCGACGTGGGTGAAGTTATCCGCAAATGTGAAAACTGTTTCCGTTTTATAAAAGCGGGTCGATGTAATATGTTCGGGTATCGTCCAGTATGCTACCGGTGTTGTGCTGATGATAACGTTGCCCTCCATAACAATGCTGATGATTATTTATATTATGAAGATAGATGTATGTATTGTGAATACCCCGCCTTAGAATGCATATGCAGCGGTGAGCGGGATCATGACGGCGGCGACTCTCAGTCCGCAATGATTTCTGATGAAGAAGATTTCCGGCTCGCTAGCGAATCGGCAAATGAGGCCGTGGTCACAGAGAACGGAGCGCCAGATTTAATGGAGCCGGATGATTAATATAGTATTTTAATTAAGTAATAATATTTTTTTGTTTATTCAATGGTGATCGGGATAATAAACATTAAATCTTTTATACATTAAATCACGCCACAATATCTCCGATATTGTAAAAAATTATACATATTAATGACACGAATTATTATTTACCAAGAGAGTATCCCTCTCTCGTTGGAAGAAACACTCAATGATATTTTTATTAGTAACCAGTTTAGTTTCCATAAATTGTATACATTTTTCTGGTTACAAACATCGTGTGCCAAGTATACGCCGGCGCCCGAAGCTTGTCAACTAAAAATCATTTGAATTTTATATTATATATTATAGATCTACAGATGGATGAGATAATACAATATTATAATGAGCGTCGGGAGGAAATCGAGGAAATATTATCGCGCGCGTCAATAAAACTCGAGATTGTGAGCATCATTGCTAATATGGGGCCGAGAATCATGGTGCAGATTGCACTCAATTCCGTCGCGGCGATTGATCAATTGTTGAATGAACAGCTGAGTGAAATTTATACTCGCGACGACGATGACATAGCTGAGTTTGCGCCAGGCATCGATTTGAATACCCATGTATTATTAATGTTGGCTACAACGGCCGGCGATGAAACTTATGTGCACTTGACGACGAGCCTTACATATGGTGAGTTAGGATTATCACGTGGGGCCGACGGAGAATTGACTATCAATGAAATTGTGTTGGTAAATCGTGCAAAATATGATGCACTATACGATCGGGTGGCAGTAATTTCCATGCAATCGGATTATCATGTGGCGGCGAAAGAGGCGGCGGGCGGGCAATATCAGCCGCCCGATGATAATGTCGTAATGATGCATGTGAAAAGTATCATTGGTAAATATACGAAGGGCACTCTAGATTTCGAGGCCACTATTGCCAAACTTGATAATATTATGAAAGCGACCGAGATTCCATCGAATATCCCATTGAGTATACCATCTCTATAACAGGGTTTGCCGGATGGATTATTAAAAAAGAAAGAGTTAATGTATAAATATTTTTTGTTAGTAAATTTATGGTAGATTGGGAATAACTCCGCGACCGGATGCGACAGATGCCACCCCGCGAGGATTAAAAGATCCGCCAAGAATCGGCGAGAATAATCCGGGATTGGCAACGGCGGACACATTGGCGGAATTAGCGGCCGCGACAGAGTTAGTTAACATTTCAACATATTCGGCCGGCGAACCGCTGTATGTGTTCGGGCGATAAGGTTCTTTCAATTGCGGCGGCGTGCCATAGATTTGTGTATAAGTTTGACGTACTCGATTACTCATGGTATTGTATATATACAATACAAATAAAATATAATTTTTTCAGATAATATATCAATATCAGTCTGCGCATCTTATCATAATGTCTGTCACACTCGATACGATGAATATAAAATGCGGCGATGATGCCTCTGATGCTAGCGATGCATCAACAACCAAACCTATGGTACCAGCAGCGGTCATTCCTGATAACAATATTAAATCAGTGATATCAACTCCTAACGAAAACGAACATATCCCGAGATGGTATATATCCGCCGCTGATGATAAGGTGGCCGATTCAGTTACAGATGACGATAAGGCAACTACTGCCGAATCGGATGATGAAAAAGCGGTACTGGCAATAATGCAATCGATGGATACATATTATAGAATGATAACGGAATTACATGTATCAATTGCTAAGATAAACAGCCGCATAAATCTGTTGGAGGCCAGAGTAAAAAAGATGGAAGATAAGTCACATGATCGGATCGGCCTATGGCAGACTATAGTAAATTGGTGGTGTGCATCCGAATAATAAATGATATATTATATAGGCGACGACTTGGCCGAACTATAATATTTGGATCTTTGTTCAAAGAAATATACTCTATAGTTGCCGTATAATGTCCGAGAATAAGAATATCCGATAAATAATTTTTTCATTTTCATTAATATACTAAACTTATAAATGTCTCTCGCCGCGGCAATGACAACGATCGCCGCTAACCTTTACAAGGTTACCGGTCGGTCATATACAACTGTGGATGGTTGTACACGTGCTCAAGTATTAACTGGTATTGATACAGTCGCCACTCTCCGATTTGCGCTTACACGTACAACTGAGGCTGGTCGCGGAGAGCGCCTTGATTCAATCCACATTCCTTATGTAGTTGCGACTACTGCTCTTACTGGTTTGACCGCTGCCTTATCAGTGGTGGATTATACGGCCGCTGGTGAAGTTGTCACTCCCATTGCTACAACTAATGCTGGTTTCACTCTCACCGTTGGAAACAAGGTGGGTACCATGACGGTTGATGCCCCAGCATATGATAACGATGCTGATCAGCGTTTGTTCCAACTGGTATTGACTCTCAGTAATACCAATGCCACCGCAAGCAATGTTACGTTCTGCGCTGTTGAGGCAAATCACACCGTGAATTTGATGGGTGCTACAACCAACATGTTTGCTGTGTTTATTCCGGATGCTAATCAGCAGACAATCGCTGCCGGCGCTGGAGGCGCAATCAACGTTACTTCGTTCTATACTGATATATCAACTGATGCTGGTGGTGATGCGTTCACTCTCGCCAACGGCACAGTTGTTGGCCAACTTAAGCATATCCGTTTGACCACAGATGGTGGAGGTGATGGTGTAGTGACAGGCACTTTCTCTGGCGGCACTACTTTGACATTTAACGATGCCAATGATGAAGTATTCTTGATGTGGAACGGCGCAGCATGGCGTGCAGTTGAACTCTTCGGTGTAGCCTTGACATAAATTATGATATACTATTTCGATTATGGTATTGGATATCAAGAGTTACCAAAAATCTTACCTATATATTTTTTTGATGATATCATATCAAGATTTTCATTTAAAAGGGAACGTCACCATTACTTGGCGGCAAAAGAAATCGTAATAAATCGCGTTTTTCATATTTTTCACATTTGGCCAAAATCATTTCATGTAATTCGGGATATTTCTGTAATAAAAGATGAAGTCCATAAATATTATCAGTTTGTACTCCAATTTTTATGGCTACATTTAATTCTTCTGGGGTATCAACACGGTCAAGTGAATATTTCAGTCCGCGCATATTTTTATGTTTCATACAGGCGGCGGCAGCAATGGTCCAATCATGAAATCCATGATCGATAATTTTTTCTATGAAATATTGTGACGCAGACATACAGAAGGCCACTACATCATAATAATCTTTAACATCATTATCTTCGGCAAAATCATCTACGAAGGTTTGAAAGAAATTGGAAGATGCAGTAGAAATCAATAAACTCCCCATTCGGTGGGCTTTATATCGCAGCTCGCCCTCTAACTTGATACCTTCTAATGCAATAATGGGAAAATCTCGGATAGGTACAATGTAGTTATGTATAAGTCCGTAGCAGAATAGCCAGAAATAACCGTTAAGAACAATAGCGCGGATGCAATCGTCGTCAAATGCGGTATTAAGATCACAAAAATATTTAATAATATGTAAGTGTTTATGAGTGATAGCGATGGAAAGAATAGTTGCTGGGTTATCGCCGGCCAAATGCATATACACTTTGACGAGATGAAGATGGCCGCCGACTGCGGCGCCAAGTCCCACAGAATCGATGAAATCGCGGAATAACATATTTTCTGGACGTCGGTCATGATAATATTGTAATAATTGCCATTCATCGGCCTGAGCGGATGCAAAAACTTTTTCAGTGTATGTGTCTGGCAGTTGGAAGATAAGTTTTTCTCGTTCTCGATATGACTCAAACATAATAAGATCATTTAGTAATTTACATGTGCGGGCAAATTGATTAAGTTCAGGTATAATAAGGAAGTCGGCAATACAATAGAGAAGCTCAGAAGGAAGGTCTAATAAATTTAGAGTCATGGTAATAGTATTAATGTATATATAATGTTGCCCGCAGAAATCCCGCAACAGTTAAACATACTGGGTCAACCTCCTGGCGACCATGATATGGCCGAACAAGATACGTCGCCGGAAATACTACTTCCTCCAGAAATTTTACGTGAAATAATATTACATGTGGATACGCCTCGTGGTTATATATCATGTGCATTAGTATGCCGAGAATTTGCTCAATGGTTGCACGAGCAGCAAGATGAATTTATCGAAAAGTTTACATGGAAGGAGTATAAATATTCCAATGGTATGTATATTCGTACAGCCCGCTTACCATGTGGCATAAAACATGGAATGAAAATAGTGTATAATCCCGCCGATGACATAATAGAATCATCAATACAATATCGATGGGGAGTCAGACATGGTTTAGCACTAATGCAGCAGGGCTGGCGATCATTGGAATATGATCGCGGCCGAATAATAGAGGATGTATATTATGATTATGACAATGATGAAGTATGTAGAATACACTTAGGATGCACAACTATACCAACGCGGCTGCATAATATTGGTGATAATGGATGTTATGAATTCTCATGCTATAGAAATAGATCACTAACGGAAACGAAGGGTACTTTGACCGGATGTAAAATAAAAAAATATTTGAATGGACGTTTGCGTTCATCAGTATATTATTCACATAAATCAAGTACATGGACTATGAAACGTGTGGGGGGAGTATGGAAAAGCAAATATAGAGTAACAAAAAATAAATATACACTGCTGTATTGTCGGCGCGTCATGCCGTTATCTTTGCTTCGCTCAGAACCTGACCGACTATTCCGGCATTCAAAGAATATTAATAATGAGTCGTAAATATTTAGTCCAGATCGTTAAGTTGTTGGCGCAAAATAAGGGAGCATTTAACGAATGTAACAAAGCGGGCATTGTTAGCATGTAAAGGTTCATTAATTTGTATGTCCCGGCTGGCCTGAAAGATTTCCGTAAGATAATAATGTAAGGCACGAATTATGAGAAGGTGTTGTGGATAATTCATAGAATCCCCAGTTGCCGTTACATAAGATTGTAAACATGCCTCGGGCGTAAATAAGTCATTGGGCAAGAATGATTCATATTCATGTATAAGATGTGTGGCGACGTCGTCATATCTCTGCATTAACATTGGAGTCTCCCGGACTTGTTGCATAAGTTGGGCCATTTCTTGTAACGGTGTGTGTGTCATGAGTATATATAAAAAATAATTTATTTTTTCTTTTGATGAATGTTTCTTATGCCGTCATGCATATATACAATATATACAATTAAGGATTTGGTCCTCTAGCAGCGATAATTTGCTCAATAATATTAGTCTGACCGAGGAGACCGCGCACAGTATTAATAAAGTCATTCATCTGCCGGCCATCCCCCGCAATATTGTGTTGATTTCCGATAAAATCATCATTATCAGTCCTAGGAATATTTACAATAGAGGCAAAATCTCCCAACGGACGGTCTGCCGATTGGAAGGCGCCGGCGGCATTAGTGTTATTATACGTTGTATGATCATCATCAAACATTGGACTAAGTTTATCAATATTTTTCATAACAAAGTGCAGACGTATTCCATATAAATCTGGATTCACTTGGTATGTGGGAACGATAATGCCAAGTTGTTTTACATAATCAATATATTCTGTTCGGCCAGTATGATTAAACAATCGGGCATATTGATTCAGATGAACTTCATGTAAATTGCCGGATGGAATATCCGTCGGCGGAAAGACGACGATGGGCAAATGTGTTTCGCCAATGTTAGCGGTTACATATCGAAGCCAAGCATAATACCATAAATATTCATCATCGGTAAATGTGGCCGTACATTTTCGATTAATTGTAGAATAACAATCGGCAAAGGTACATTTAGCCTTATTATTTTTGCGAAACCATTTATCGATTTTGTTACCTATTTTCAGATAGAGTGATGAAGTCGGGAGAAGCCGAATATATTTATTATTCCGGATAATAATATCGGCTGCCTCCTTTCGCAATCGATATTCAGCCGGGTAAGTCGAACATATCATGGTATCAAGCGCGCGATTCACCGGCAAATTATCATCGGACGGTGAATCATTAAACAAATTTATTTTGGTAACTTTCCGCAAGATCGAACTGCGGCATTCGGGGCATTGTTTAACTTCACGCAAACATTCTTGGCAAAATGTATGCCCACATTGTAACCCCACCGGCCGATATATAAGTTCATGACATACATTACAAAGTAAGAATTCGGGCAACGTATCATAACTTATATCATCGGATATGGCTGAAGAAAATTGTTTGGCAATATCAGCATATTTCTGTTTAATATTTTGTTTATGCTCGACGGTCGCCGAATCATCAGGGTTTTCAATATCTATCAACGGCGGCGGCGACTCACTTGTGGAATGTGCTGAGTCAGCATCGGTCGGAGTGGAATGTGCTGAGTCAGCATCGGTCGGAGTGGAATGTGCTGAGTCAGCATCGGTCGGAGTGGTATGTGCCGAGTCAGCATCGGTCGGCAGCATATTCATTTCATCAATTGCCTCATAAATATTAAACGGTTCAATGGCCCATTGATCATCGGGTTCATCATCAATACAATCATAAGTGGCTGGAGCTATGCCGCAAATTATATCACTATTCATAATAGTATCGCCATCGATATGTTGGTCTTCATGTACATTATTTTCGTCGGCGGTGGCCGTAGTGTTTTCGTTAGAAAGATTCATTGGAAATATATATATTAGTATAATATTAATTTCATTTGGTTGAGTCCAAGGTGTGTATGGTATTATAATAAAAATGAAAATGAAAAAAGTAAATCATCTGACAATATCAAATAGTCCGGATTGACATTAATTGTACATGATGACGACCACCGAAGTATATACGCGAATGAAAAATGTAAAGTATATAACTCGACCGGCGGTGTCCTACACAAATGTATTATGTGAGGGGCCGGCTATCCATAGATGTGGGGTTAAATATGGTGAAAATTCTCGGCAATATGCTCTTCTCCGTTATTGGTTGATGCCCACCGGAGATATAATATATATAATAAATAAAGTAAGTCAAGACGGAGTTCCGTTGGCGGAAATAGAGAGTGACCATTTTGCCTTCGGTATGGATATCCACCGGGAAATTAAACCGGAAATCAAAAATAATAAGATATGTTTTATCTTCTAATTTTTTTGCATGGCGCGGTCCCAACGATGATAATTCAACCCGGCATTCTTAGGTATAGCAAACTATGTTATAATAATATTCGATCATATGTTAATTTATTTTTGTAAGGTATAAAGAATAATGTCTGTGGTATTTAATAACATAACTGTTACCGAAACAACACAAGGAAGAGGATTGGCATCACGACGAAGTGTTAAAGCGGCCACGACGACATCGGGCACGTTATCAACATCGTTTGCGGCCGGGCAACTAATAGACGGAATTACTTTAGTATTAAATGATCGAATTCTGATAAAAAATCAGACGAATTTAGTTGAAAATGGCATATATTCAGTGACATCCGGAACTCCGATTCGCACTCTCGATTTAGATGAAGGAACCGATGCGGCCTTAGTTTATACTGTAGTGGAGCGGGGGCAAACCAATGCATTTTCATGGTGGCTTTGTATTTTTAATGCCAACGGAAACATAGTAAATACCAATCCATTATTATTTATGCCAATCATCGGAGGCGGCGCAGAATTGAGTAGGGTACATTATGCGGACACGGCGACGACAACGTCACTCGCGACAAATCCATCTATTGCTTCTATAACATATAATCCGACGAATGGTGTTCCTCCCACCGGAAATTTCACTGGAACTTTGGCGGTATCGGATACTTTAACTATAGATGGTATAACATATACGGCCGCAAATAATAATTCTAGAATTTTAATAAAAAATGAGAATGTACAAATAAATCGAATATTAACAGTTGCCGATGTCGGAGGGTCACTTAATAATACATATTTCTTGATATCATCACCTACAACGAATTATTATGTTTGGTACAATGTCTCTGGCGGAGGAGTGGACCCTTCCCCCGGAGGAACGGGTATTGCTGTAGCGCTTGTCACTAATGATACAGCAACGGCCGTGAGAGATAAAACGGAAACAGCAATGACCGCGGCCATTCTAAATATGTTAATAGAAAGAATGACTGTCCCTACCAATGGCATTAACATTTCTGCTAATGGAACGGTGACAAATCCTTCAGATGGAGGGGCGCCAACAGGCTTCACATTTCAGTTAATAACCGCCGGCAATGCATCATCAAATGGGTTATATTTCACAACAATAAGTGGCACATCACTTACACTTAGTCGTTCATTTGATCTTTCGGTAGGTTCTCTAGTAAATGACGGTAGATATATAGTTATAGCACGGGGAAATGTTAATCATGATACAACATGGCAATTAGTGGCATCCAACCCAATAACAGTCGGGACTGCTTCCGGAAGTAGATTATTATTTATACAAAATTCGGCGAATGTTTCAGTATTTCCATCTAATGTTGTACTTGGTATTAACACAGCGCCGGCTCTAAATGTTGGTTCAATGCAAAATGTCATTGTTGGTAATAATTCTGGGCAAGCTCTGACAATTGGTCGCCAAAATACAATAGTTGGTGATAATGCATATAGTATTGCAACGAATGGCCAACGAAATACAACAATGGGCACATATTCTATGCAAAATGCCACAAACGCCGCCTTAGATTGTGTTGCGTTTGGATATCAAGCATTGAATAATGTGGCCGCGACGAATAATGCGGCCGTGGGTAATAATGCTTTACAAAATTTAGTCGGCGGCAGTTTTAACACTGCTCTAGGCAATGGAGCTGGGCTGGGATTTACATCTGGAAGTAATAATACTATATTAGGTTATCAGGCCGGAACAACTGCATCTACTGGTACGGGCAACACAATCATTGGTTCCTTGGCCAATCTAACCGCGGATAACACTGTCCGTAATTATTGTATTATTCTAGGTCAGACCGCCCAATTGATTGAATCGGCCAATGATGCCCAATTAGTAATTGGCAGACGTGGCAGCTCAACCAGGCTTACTAATGTTCGTATCGGACCCGATTTATTGTTATTGCGGCAATCTACCGCGGGCTATTCATCCGGCGGAACACATGGAATATGGTATACCACTGTATCAACTAATGGATCATTTGCCGCCAAGTGTACTACTACTGTATTCAGATCCGGGGCCGCGGGTCAACGCCAAATGAGAATACAAAGATGGTATTGTGTTGCAATGAATAACGCGGGAACACTCACAACAGGAATATCAACAGGATCAGGAGGTACAGTAGAGGCGGCGGCGTTAGAATCTGGAACACTAACAGTCACTGCCGCATTTGTTGATGCCGGCGGAGGTAATGCCGAATTTCAATTAACCCCTACATCATCACTTGGGGATAGTATAGTTATTCGATATAAGGTATCCCAACTTAGTTCGAATGATGAAAATGAATTATTCGATGGTCAGGCACCATAAAAACAATAGAATATATTTATGTATACTGAAGGAATGACCTTAGCAATATCCCATTCGGATACTATATCATCGCGCGATTGATGTATACTTGTATGAAAAAATAAATAGGGTTCATTATCATTTATAATTTGTAAGTATACATCTTCGACGCACATGTGCGTCCTTATAAATCATAATATACTTAGATAGAAACGTATTTATTTTTTATTCAAGTATACGCCAGGCGCGCGCCGACTGGTCACGATCAATTATCCGGAGAGGAAAAGATATCTCAATATTTAGAGTCGAGATTAACTTATTTAGAATAGGCATTATTATTTCTTAGTCATATCAGGGCCATTAGGAATTTTATCAAGAACATCTTGCGAGGTATTAATAACGGATGGAGAGCCCCAACTCTGGAAGACTTCGGCTGATGGAAATTTACGTTTTCTCCAAGCCTCAATCTTATAATCAATGCCTGTTGGTGATCGCCGAACTTGACCATTACGAATACCTCTAGGCAATACGAAGACACAGGCGGCATCATCATTGCGGCCTTGAACAGAAAGATCCGGATTATCCGCAGTGACGAGCATATCCCAGCCGGTACAAGTATCTTTATCCCAAAGGACAGCATCAACGCCATTGACCTGTACACTTGTAACTTTATTGGCCAGATCAGGAGTTTTAGTAAATAAATTATGAGCGCCATAGCCAAGATTGAGATAAGTGCCTTCATAATTACGGCCATTACTAAGTCGAACAGAGTTAGGAGGAACCCACTTAGGATTGATCGTCATATCTGGACCGTTAGGTATTCTATCAAGAACTACCTGTGGAGTATCGATAACAGAAGCAACCTCCCAACTCTGGAAAACTTCTGGTGATGGGAATTTACGTTTCCGCCAATTTTCAATCTTATAATCGATACCTGTTGGTGATCTCCGGACTTGACCATTACGAATACCCTTAGGCAAAACGAAGACACATGCAGCATCATCATTCCTACCTTGGACTGAAAGATCGGGATTATCGGCGGCGACCAATAAGTTCCATCCCGAACAGTCATCTTTATCCCATAGAACCGCGTCAACACCATTGACTTGTACGCTTGTGACGGCATTGGCAAGGTTAGGTGATATCGTAGGTAATTTGTGCACACCATAACCGAGATTGACATAAGTGCCTGAATAATTTCGGCCATCACTAAGTTTGATAGAATTTGGAGGAACATAGTCCGGATTTTCTGCAAAGTTAGGTCCGGGCGGGATGTGATCGATGACAGTCTGAGTAACACTGCGCGAGGCCGGTTTACCCCAGCTGGTATAGATAAAAGTGGTTGGATACCATCGCCGCCGATGATTAACAATCTTATAAACCTTTCCATCGGGTCCTTTCAATACTTCGCCTTCTTTAACTCCTTCGGGTAATACGATAACACATGCCGCATCATCATTAGGTTCGAAAGAAGTAACATTTCCGGAAATAGTCTTGAACCAACTATCGGTGGCACAATCATCCTTATCATAAACACCAAGCTGTACCCCTCCGGCAGCCTTAATCGATGACACTTTGTTGGCCAAATTACTGCCGGCGGCGCTGACAACATTAAATAAATTCAACGGGGCTGCATTAGGCCGCACTTCAACATAATCGCCGCCGAAATCTCGTCCGTTATATAATTTAGCAGTACCCGGCCGCACAAACAACGGATTCATGACCATGTCCGGACCATTAGGAATGACATCGATAACTCCCTGACTTTTGCTGGTAGCGAGGGGGGTACCCCAGCTAATATAGATATCGGTAGACGGGAATTTTCTCTTTCGATACTCTTCTATTTTATATACAATATTAGTTGGAGATTTGATAATCTGTCCATTTCGTATGCCCTTTGGTAGTACAATGACACATTTTGCCTGATCATTCCGGCCGATATCACTTAAGTCATGGAGATTATTTGGCACCATGACAGACCATCCCGAGCAGTCGGCATTACCGAATAGGGCGACATCAGTATCATTCAACTCAACAGCGGACACTTTTTCCGAAAGATTTGGAGATTTCGCGGAAAGATTGTGCATGCCTCGGGGTAAATCAATATAGGGTTTGGCATATACGCCATCAATGGCGCGGGGATTGGTAAGGCGTGCGAAATTTTTTGCGAGCGGCGGAACATAATCCGGATTGATAGGCATAGCCGCGCCGGTGGGAGTCCGGTCAAGGTCGGCGGCCGATACAAGTTTATCAACTTTGGGAGATCCCCATGAGACATACGCGTCTTTGGAATATAAACGTTTATGATAATTTTCTATTTTGAATACACGTGATCCGTCGCCAATAACTTTGGCCGTCTCAATACTCGCCGGTAGAACAATAGCACAAGCCACATCGTTATCATGTCCAGTGCCGGCCAAAGACTGCAACATAGAGGTCACCCGACTGAACCAATTAGTGGGGGAGCAATCGGATTTATCATAAATCACCGCCTGATACCCCGGCGCCACCTTCACGGATGAAACTTCATTACCGATATCTTGTCCAAGATTAGTTTTCATATTAAGTAGATTATGTAGGCCGAGAGTCAAGTCGGCATAGCCATTAGTGAAATTGGCCCCATGATAAACGCGCGCGAATACATTGGACGCGAACGGGGGGTCATAATCTCGGTTGACTGTGACGGGATCTCCGGTCGGTACCATTGCCAACGTTGGCACGGTCGTAATTTGCGGCCATTTTTGTTTCCATGTTTCATAAACTTCCGGAGTCATCACTCGTTTCCGCCATCCGTCAATCAGATAGATTCCAGTGCCATCGCGCAATACTTTATCGTCGATGACGTACTTGGGTAATACAAGTACACATTGAATGTCAAATCCGGCCGAGGTTGTGGTCGACGAGATAACATCGAACAGTTTAGACTTATCAGTACAATTACCTTTATTATAAACGATGGCATTTGCCTCACTTGTAACTTTGAGCGAGGCAACCTTACCCTCAATAGAATCGCCGAGGTTAGTTTTCAAACCAGTCAAACTATTCAGTCCATATCCTAAGTCGACATAGCCGCCGCGATAGTTTGCTTCACGATAAACTCTGGCGTATTTGCCCGCCGGTAGGGGCGGATCATAATCAGGATTCATGCCCATGTCCGGCCCATCGGGAATCTTAGCAAGATTGGCCGTGCTTACTTGTTTGGGTGTGCCGATGACTTTGGCCCACGACTCATAAACGTCTTTAACAAATCTACGTTTATGATATGCTTCAATGAGGTATGCATATGAGGAATCAGCAACGAAATCTCCATTCCGGACCCCGGGAGGTAGTACGATAACACATGCCGCATCATTATTATATTTAGACGCAATAGCGCCGAGGGAAGGAATCTTATCTTTGACGGCTAGATACCAACTTGCGGTGTCACAATTATCCTTGTCAAAGATAGCGGCGTCGACATCTGGGCCAACAATGACGGAAGAAACATCATTAATAAGCCCTGCGCCGAGAGTATGTTTGCCGGCGGCGAAGTCGGCATAAGTCCCCTTGTAATCTTGATCGGCGAATAATCTGACATATCCTGCCCTCACATACATAGGATTAGCCGCGATAGGCGGGCCATCAGGGATTTTGCTGAGTAATGCACAATCGATAGTGAATGTGGCCGGAGGTTTACCCCAGCTTTCATGAACGGCTGGCGAATACATGCACTTGCGGCCATTGATCATCTTATAATATGTATTATTACACATGAAGATAGTATTGTCAAGGAGACCTTTGGGTAAGACAATAACACATGCGGCGTCATTGCGATACTTATCATCAAGTTTTGCGGTGGAAGAGGTAATCGGAGTGACCCAACTGCCAGCGGAACAACTATCCTTATCAAATAACATGGCCATAACTTTGCTGCCAAGTTCAATGCTGACCGTATTATTTCTCAATGAAGCCGGAATAACTGACATACCCATGGGCAAATCAACATAGTTGCCGGCATAATTTGGCTCAGAACATAAGCGTATTTGCTCAGCGGGCAAAGGCGGCCGATAAGTTGGATTAGGGGTCATATCAGCGCCGCTTGGAATATAATTGACGGCGGTGCAATTGGTGAGGGTGGGTTTCGGCGATCCATAAGTAACATAGACATCTTTAGAAAACTTACGTTTACGATAATGTTCAATCTTATAGACGACACCATTACATTCAACAATCATATTATTAGTAATACCCTTGGGCAAGACGATGGCACATTGAGACTCATTATTATATTTAGAATCTAACTTAGTAATATCTTGTGCAACTAATACAGACCAGTTGGCCGGATCACATTTAGGTTTGGCGAACAAGGCCACATTAGCATCCTTGCCTAGTTGTACACTAGAGATAGTTTTAAGATATGGTGATGAGAGATCATGCATGCCATATCCGAGATCGATATACTTACCTCCGAATTCCGGATCAACAAATAATCTCGCATTTGTGGCCTTCATCGGCGGAAGAGATACGGCATCCCCTGCTTCTTTTGTCTCTGTTCCGCTGGGCTCGGGTGCACTTGGTTCGGATGCACTTGGCGCCGCAGTTGGTTCGGGCTGAAGTGGCGGAGCATCATATACGGGCTGGTCAATTGTGGTTGGCGTTCCTGGTGCAGTAGTCGGCGCCCCCTCCGCTGGTTTCTCACTAGGCGGGGGCATACTGACCGGTGGCAAGCCGACCGATGGGACAAACGGCGGCAAAATTTCATCACTTGCCGGCTTCTCCTCGTCTGCATATACATAATAAATAATAATCATCGTTGTGATCATAACGACCGAAATAAGACCAATAATCAGAGGCAGGCCCATTTATATTTACGAGATGAAAAAAGATTATCATTGTATATATACTTGTATTACTCTTCGATCAATAGAATAAACATGAAGGGAATCACATTTGGATACGCTATATTATTCACAATTCTATTATCATTCGTACTTTTGCCATTAATGTTAGGTGGACCAATGGTGTACGGCGTTGCATACTCAATTGGTTGGCTCCTGATTCTTCTATATTGGTTCTATGGTATGATAATACTTAACCCCGAAGGTTACTTAGGCTGTGTTTGATGGGTGTACCCAAAATTGAATTTCGTCAGAGCGAATATGTTAAATACTAATTAGTCTGCAGCCCACAATGGATTCAAGTCCTATTGTACTACCCAAGCCGGAGGAGACCATAGATCCTCTTACCCCGATCAAACTCTTGGTTGGATCAATCAACCAAGAAATAACTATAATTTGGCAAGAAGCACGTTTATCGAAGACGCTCACGGATATGATCATTGAATGTGGTCCAGATGCGATAATTCCTCTGGCGAATGTTCTCCCGGACTCATTTAAATATATCCTAGAATGGATACGCTATCATGCTGCTCATCCAGATCCCGTTCCTTCTGATGAAGAGAAATATCGTACGGATAACATTTCGGATTGGGACAAAGCATTCTTGACACGAATTGAGTCACATATTACTGCTCCTGATGTAGATATTAATAATCGGTATGTCAAATTAGATATGCCTTTCGTCATCCTAATCGAAAGTAATTATTTGGATATTCGTGGATTGCTGGATCTATGTTGTAAAAATATAGCGAATAAAATAAAAGGTAAACAACCGGAAGAAGTGAAGGAAGCTTTCAAAATCCCAGTTGAGTCCATCTATTATAAACCGCCAGCTACAGAAAATGGTACAGCGGCTATTAATATCGCGGCCAATAGTACCGCGGTTACAAATGGGGTGTCATCGACCGATACAACAACGTTTACATCTGTTGTAACATCCATTGATACTCCGCCTCCAACAACTCCAACTGCTCCGATGAATGTCGATCATAATTCGATGTGAAGTTGAAATATTATTTTTTATGTTATTTGGATCTTCGATCAACTAATATACACGGCTGATGGCAATTCAAATATGTTTGGCTATAATCCTAATATTAGTGGTAATATTTTGGTTATACAGTGATAACGAATCATATCGAGGTGGACGTGGTGGTGGTCGCGGCGGATGGCGTAGAGGTGGCGGATATAGACATGTTGGCAGACGTGGTCATCGCGGAGGAGTGTGGCGCCGACGCCATCCTGGCTGGTGGCGAGGTGGCGGCGGATGGGGATATCCATATTGGGGAGGCTATTATCCGGTAACATCAGATCCGTGCAATTGTTCATACAATTATAATGATTGTGTTGTATCCGGATTGCCACCTTATGCATGCCGACGAGATTTCCAAAATTGTTTGGCCGATTGTTATACAGCTTAAATAAAAAAAGTAATAATAATGCATGATGAATTAAGTATTATCTTGTCGCCAAGCATATCCATCAATGAGGGTCCAAAGCGGATGATTATATAATTTGATATGACAAACTAAATAAGGACTAGATTTATCACAAGAAAACCGTAAATCATGCTTACACTTAAATGTTGATTTAGTGCAAAAGAAGGAATTGACTAAAATTTTTTGACCATCGGGAAACTGAATATATTCGATCAAACAAATT
>Ga0209542_10005814_pt1 | contig 24349 bp, 24 predicted proteins | sample RifCSPhighO2_01_FD_184028 | JGI IMG/M metagenome (GOLD analysis project Ga0209542, IMG submission 184028) | Soil microbial communities from Rifle, Colorado - Rifle CSP2_plank highO2_0.1 (SPAdes) (version 2) | ecosystem: Environmental > Terrestrial > Deep subsurface > Rock core/Sediment ...
GTTCAAGAAACGACTCGGCTCGTTCTTGCGCGCTCGAACCTACTGGTCGCAGATGCGCGAGATCATGCTCCGACTATTTACCTTCAATGTGCTCATTCTGAGATACTGATATGTTTTCTACGGAGCAGGTCTGACCCCACAAATTCCAAGCGCAAAAAGGAGAAGCGCGCCGACGACAAGAAAGTGCGTCGGCGCGCTGTGCGATGATCCTAGATACGAGTGGTGTTCCTGCTGTACATGCAACAATACGGCTTCCCTCTCGACGACCGTATGATACAGAGGTACCAGCTCTGGAACTGGAAGCGGTGATTCCTGTCTCGGCGGAACCCAATCACTTCCCCGCGCCACCTTTTACTAGCAGTTGGCAAACTTCTTTACCAACCACTTTTCAGATCTTCGCCTATTCATCATTCTATAGGCAATCAAGTGCTTATATGAAGTTATCCCCTTTACGAAGCCGATACGATCCGCTCTATCCAGAGCGGAATAAGCTTTGAAGCCCTGGGCGATGGCCGCGGGTTTTGATCGATAATAATACGCTTCACTTCCGGGTGGAACTGCGCCGTGTATATGTTGTCGCCATAGCGAAGGGCGCTAAAGCGACAGGTGGGCCCTGTCGCCATGAGTGTTGCCCCCTCGGGGAGGTTCGTCACACTGTCTTTATGCCAATACTGGGCGATGAACGACGGTGGGAAAGATTTGAAGAGTTGGTCCTCTGCGCCGTGCCCCGTGAGATAGATCTCATGTGAGCCCGATTTTCCCTGACTCGTATCGCATTGCACATTCCCTCCCCGCATCTGTGCGATAAGCTGGTGGCCGAAGCAGACGCCGAGTATTGGCAGGTGCACTGCGCGTGCGTACGTGACAATATTTCTTGCCCGCGAAAGAATGATCATCGACATTAGTCGTGCAGGGTCTTTTTCATTGCGGCCGCCGTGAAAATCAAAATCCGACGACCCGCCAAAGATGACTCCGCCGCAACCTTTCAGGAATTCATCGGGGGAAGCCCACGCGAGTCGCTCGTCGAGCGCCGAGAGAAATTCGATCTCCGCCGACTCCCCGATGGCCCGGCGAAAGTTCTTCTGCTCCCGCTCCACCCAATCGGGCGACGAGCGTGATTGTACGATCAGAATCCTCTTCATAGGTATCTTATACACCCTTGACTGCTTCCCGCAAAAGAGTATCCTGCATGCATGAGTATACGTTCGACAACCGGTTCGCTCCTCCTTACCCTTACGGACCTCCGAGGGGCTGTTGCCTAGTTGCACCACAACAAAAACAACAAAAACGAGCCCCTCGAAAAGGGGCTCGTTTGTTGTACAATCAACCAATCCAATGAAACCTATGAAAAAAGCCAAGAAAGCCAATGAAGCTTCCCGCAGCAAAGCTGCAAGATATCCTGCGAAATTCTCCGAAGCCACTCCACCCTACTCCGCCAAGGCTACGAAGGGTTCTCCTCGCCTTCACCCCAACAACAGAGCTGCAGGGTACTCGGCGAAGGAGAAGAAAACCCTGTACGAAAAGATATGGGACGCGCATGTCGTGCGCGAGGCTCATGATGAGCCGACGCTCTTGTATATCGACCTCCACCTCATTCACGAAGTGACCTCACCACAGGCGTTTACCGGTTTGCATGCACGCAATCTCACGGTGCGCAGGCCGGAGCTCACGGTCGCGACCGCTGATCACTCGGTGCCTTCCATCAATCGCGATTCATTCCCGTGGCTCGATGCGCTCGCGCAAAAGCAGGTGGAGATGTTGACCGACAATTGCAAAAAGCACGGCATCGTCCTTCATGGTCTCGGCAGCAAACATCAGGGTATCGTGCATGTCATTGGGCCGGAACTGGGCCTGACCCAGCCGGGCAAGACGGTCGTGTGCGGCGATAGCCACACGTCAACGCATGGCGCTTTTGGTGCGCTCGCATTCGGCATCGGTACCTCGGAAGTCGAGCATGTGCTCGCCACCCAATGTCTATTGCAGAACAAGACGAAGACTTTTGTCATTACGGTCAATGGCACTTTAAAGCCGGGGGTATTTTCCAAAGACATCATCCTGCGCATCATCAATGAGATAGGCATCGGCGGCGGGACTGGCTACACCTTCGAGTACCGCGGCAGCGCCATCCGGTCTTTGAGCATGGAAGCACGGATGTCTATCTGCAACATGTCTATTGAGGGAGGCGCGCGTGCTGGCATCATTGCGCCCGATCAAACGACCGTCGAGTATCTTGAAAAGCGCGTGTCGTTCAAGAACGATGCGGAGCGTGAAGCGACAAAAACACACTGGCTCTCATGGCGATCCGACGAGGGCGCGAAGTTCGATAAGGAAATTGTTATCGACGCCGATACTATTGAGCCGATGGTTACATGGGGAACGAACCCCGGCATGTCCGTCGGTATCAGCGGGAATGTTCCGCAGGCCGACAACGAGGAGATCACGAGCGCACTCGAGTACATGGGATTGAAAGCCGGACAAAAGATACAGGGTCAGCCTGTCGACTATGTGTTCATCGGGAGTTGCACCAACTCCCGCATCGAAGACCTGCGCATCGCGGCAGGCATTATGAAAGATCGCCGGATCGCAAAAGGCATCACCGCATATGTCGTTCCGGGCTCACAAGAAGTGAGGGTACAGGCGGAGGCGGAAGGGTTGCACCAAGTATTCCTCTCTGCAGGCTGTGAGTGGCGGGAACCGGGCTGTTCCATGTGCATCGCGATGAACGGGGACATGGTGCCAGCAGGAAAATATTGCGCTTCGACATCGAATCGCAATTTCGTAGGCAGGCAAGGCAAAGGAGCGCGCACATTCCTGATGTCCCCTGCCATGGCCGCACTCACGGCTATCGAAGGACATATAGAAGACGTGCGTACTCGTTCGGCATAATTTTAATTATATGGCTTTACCTAAATTCAAGAACTTTTCTTCACGCTTGGCACCTCTCAAGCTCGACAACGTCGACACCGACCAGATTATTCCTGCGCGCTACCTGAAAGCGACCGACAAGAAAGGATTCGGCGAGCACCTCTTTCAGGATCTGCGCTTCGAGGACGACGGCGTTACGCCAAAGCCGGATTTCTCTCTGAACCGGCCGCAATACAAGGGTGCCGGGATATTGCTCGCCCACGAGAATTTCGGCTGCGGCTCCTCGCGCGAACACGCGCCGTGGGCACTCTTGGGCTATGGATTCAAGGCCGTCATCGCGACATCATTCGCCGATATTTTCCGCAACAATTCCGGAAAGAACGGCCTGCTTTTGATAGAACTGCCGTGGCAGGACGTGGATCAGATGCACTCTGATGTGATAGAAAATCCAGAGCGCGAAGCGTCAATAAATCTCGAAGCGGACATGATTATATGGAAAGATCAGCCGTATACCTTCCCCAATAATCCCTTCACGAAAAGAATGCTCCTCGGAGGTCTCGATGATATCGGCTACTCCCTTTCGTTCGCGGATGACATCAGCAAGTACGAGAAAAACCACGTATGACCCGGCAGGACAATTTCGAATTGCCTTGTATGAATATTCACCAGCGTATGAAAGAAAAAACTAACGTAAAAACATATTGTAATACTTCCGCAGCTGGAGCAGCGGCAGGAATTATTCGAAATTGTACTAGCCGGGTATGAAAGGCTCACACAAAAAATACCGCCCGTTCCCGCCTGTCGGATTACAGGATCGAACGTGGCCGGATACGACGATCGCGAAAGCGCCGCGCTGGTGCAGCGTTGATCTTCGCGACGGCAATCAGGCGCTGGTCATTCCCATGAATCTCGAACAGAAGCTGAAAATGTTCCAGCTGCTCTTGGATGTGGGATTCAAGGAAATCGAGGTGGGTTTCCCTTCCGCCGCGGCAGTTGAATTCGATTTTGTGCGCCATCTCATCGAAAAGAATCTCATCCCCGACGACGTTACCGTTCAGGTCCTCACACAGGCGCGCGAGCATTTGATCGAAGCGACCTGTCGCTCGCTTGTCGGAGCCAAGCACGCGATCGTACACCTCTACAACTCGACATCCGAGCTCCAGCGGCGCGTTGTCTTCAAGATGGACAGAGGTCAGGTGCGCGATTTGGCAGTCCAGGGCACGAAATTTGTGAAGCAATACAGAGACAAGTATCTCGAGGGAACGGATGTGCGCTTCGAATATTCGCCGGAGAGCTTCATGGGCACCGAGCTTGATTTTTCCGCAGAGATCTGTGATGCCGTCGTTCGGGAGTGGGATCCACGCACTGATGAAAAAGTCGTTATCAATCTGCCCAACACCGTGGAGATGGCAACGCCAAATATATTTGCCGACCAAGTTGAATGGTTCATCCGCAATTTCAAATCGCGCGAGAAGTCCATCGTCAGCGTCCATTGCCACAACGACCGCGGCACAGCTGTGGCTACGACCGAATTTTCGGTAATGGCGGGTGCCGAACGTGTAGAGGGCACGCTTTTCGGCAACGGCGAGCGCACGGGCAATGTCGACATCGTAACGCTGGCGCTCAATCTGCAGACGCAGGGTGTCGACCCGCAGCTGGACTTGAGCGACATGGATCGGCTCATCGAAGTATACGAAGAATGCACAGGGCTCACCGTCCACTCGCGGCATCCGTATGCGGGAGAGCTCGTCTTTACCGCATTCTCCGGCTCACATCAGGACGCTATCAACAAAGGCTTCCAGGCCCAAGAGGCTGCCAATAGTCCCCACTGGGAAGTGCCCTATATCCCTATGGACCCCAAAGACGTCGGCCGCACCTATCAGGCGGTCGTGCGCATCAACAGCCAATCCGGCAAAGGCGGTGTCGCGCATATATTGCGGAGTGAGTTCGGATTCAACGTACCCAAAGCGATGCAGCCGGAACTGGGCAAGATGATCCAGCGTGTTTCGGACGAGACAGGAAAAGAAGTCCTCCCCGCAACGATCAAAAAGATGTTCGAGGATGAATACGTGAACAGAGTCACACCGATCTCGCTGGAGAGTTTCCAGATAAAAGATTCAAGCAGTGGAAAGAGCGACGCGACGAGTATCTCGGCGTCTGTGAAGATCAACGGAAAGAAGCAAACGATCTCGGGCACGGGCAACGGCCCCATCGATGCATTCAGTAAAGCTCTCAAATTCGCCCACGTGGGGACGTACTCTTTCCTCTCGTATGAAGAGCACGCGCTCGGCGAAGGCGAGGATGCGCGCGCGGTCGCATATATCGGGATCGCTGATGAAACGGGCATTCCGTATTTCGGTGTCGGTATTGACCCCAATATCGTCGGGGCGTCGCTGCGCGCGCTTTTGAGCGCTCTCAACAGATCACCGCAGCATACGTTGCGTGTCCGCTCCAGCGGCAAGAAATCTCCAAAACGCCTATGAAAACAGCAGCGCGAGGGGTAATTGCAACAGTCGCCGGCGATGGCATTGGGCCGGAAATAATAAACTCGGCGGTTCGTGTGTTGGAAGCGGTCAACAAGCGGTTTGGGCATAGTATTTCGACAACACCCGCGCTGGCAGGTGCGCAGGCCTGGGACAAATTTGGCGAACACTTGCCAAAGGAAACGATTACGATATGTGAAGGGGCCGACGCTATTCTCTTTGGCGCCGTCGGTGGACCAGTGGACGATCAGGACACCCCGCGATGGAAAGATGTTGAAAAAAACGTCCTCCTCGGTTTGCGTAAAAAATTCGATCTCTTTGCGAACCTGCGGCCGCTCAAAGTGTGGCCGGGTACAGAATCTTTCAGCTCTCTGAAGCCGGAATTCATCAAGGGGATGGATGTGCTCATCGTCCGCGAACTGGTTTCGGGAATCTATTTTGGTCCCCGCAAACGTTTTGAAAGAGATGGTCAGCAAGTCGCCGAGGATACGAATGTCTACACATGGAGCGAGATCGAGCGTGTCGTGCGAGTCGCATTTGAGGCGGCGGCGGGACGAAAAAAGAAACTGACCGTTGTCGACAAAGCCAACGTGCTTGAAACGTCGCGTCTGTGGCGTGACGTAGCACGCGCGGTCGCAAAAGATTTTCCGAACGTCAACATGGATTTCATGTTCATCGACAACGCCGCGATGCAGCTCGCGCGCTCCCCCGCCACATTCGACGTTATCGTGACCGACAACATGTTCGGCGATATTTTGAGCGACCTTGGCGGTGCCATCGTCGGTTCGTTGGGATTGCTCCCCTCCGCAAGTCTTAATGCAAAGAAATTTGGCTTATTCGAGCCGAGTCACGGTTCCGCACCCGACATCGCGGGAAAAGGTATCGCCAACCCAACCGCTCAAATACTGTCACTCTCAATGTTGCTGCGCTATACGTATGACCTCCAAAAAGAGGCGGACGCCATAGAAGCGGCGACCCTCTCCGCTTGGCAAGCAGGAGAGAGAACGAAAGACCTCTCCGGAAATCTCTCGACCGAGGAATTTACATCTTGTGTCGTTAAACGAATTGCCGCATAATCGACGGATGGAAGCGACGAAGTTCATATGGTTCAACGGTAAGCTCGTGCCGTGGGCCGATGCGAAGATACATGTGCTGACGCACACGCTCCACTACGGCACCGGCGCGTTTGAAGGCATCCGCATGTACGAGACGGCAAAAGGTCCCGCAATATTCCACTTGCGCAAACACATGGAACGTCTCAAGTTCTCTGCAGACAGTCTCTCGATGGAACTTCCGTATTCAGTCGACCAACTCTGCAATGCGACGGTTGAACTCATAAAGGCCAACGGCCTCAAATCATGTTACATCCGCCCGATCGCCTACTTCGGCTTCGGCGAAGTGCGCGTGCTGCCCACCAATTGCCCCGTCGAGGTGGCCATCGCCGCATGGCCGTGGGGCGCATACCTCGGCGACGAGCCTGCGCGCGTGACGGTCGTGAAGACCCTGCGCGTGCATCCGCAAACGACGGCTCCGGGCGCGAAGATCAGCGGTAACTATGTGAATTCCATGCTCGCGGGCCGCGAGGCCGTGCAGCGCGGCTACACTGAAGGCTTGCAGCTCGATTACCAAGGCAACATCGCCGAAGGTCCGGGAGAGAACTTCTTCATTATTTCCTCCAGAGGAGGATCCTCCTCTGGAGGAAAAGGAATTACTATTTCCACTCCGGCACTCGGCTCAATTCTCCCTGGTATCACACGCTGGTCCATCATGACGCTCGCTAAAGACCTCGGCTACGCCGTCGAGGAGCGTGCGATCAAGGTAGCGGAAGCGCTCGAAGCCGACGAGGGATTTTTCACTGGCACGGCGGCCGAAGTGACGCCAATCGCCTCGATTGACGACAAGCCGATGAAATCCTCACCGGGCCCTGTCACCAAACAGATAGCCGAAGAATTCAAAAAAATCACGCGAGGCGAGAATCCAAAGTACCTCGAGTGGCTGACGTTCGTGAATAAATAAAAACGAACCGCCTCGCGTCGCGAGGCGGCAGTGGTAATGACCTATACACGGGACTTCTTGTGTCGGAACCCCAACGTGAATCTTTCAGTAGTGACCTGATCGATCCGATGCAGTGGTTCGATGTTTGATCCGGCAAATCCAGGGCCTCGCATCAAAAGCAAATCGCCTGGCCAATTCCGGATCTCAACGGGACGACCGACGTCGTCGAAGACGGAAAAGCGTGCCCATCCGCCGAGGACCACGACAGCAATGAGGTTGATGTAGTACCGTCCATCTCGGTGAGTACCCATTCCCAGCTCTTGAGGCTTGTATCTCAGAGCAGTCGTGTAGTTGAACAGTAACGGCTCTGAGAGCGGGCTTGGGGAGAGTCGAGCGAACTTCGCGTTCAGAAGGGTCTGCAACTCAGTCCGGAGCCTCGGAAATAGAGTGCCCTCGGGAAATCGCGAACAGGCACTGACGTTAATCTCGACCCCGCTGGCTCCTTTGGAGCCCGTGAAGTCCCGCCACCCAAGGAAACAAAGCTGTTTGAGGAGGGTACGACGCGTGTCCTCGTGCAGAAAATTCGCTATTGTTACGATGCCATACTGTTCGATTTCTGTGACCGTGTCGCGGGCAGAGAAATCGCCGAAAAGATCGAAAGCGACCATGGGGATTTCTCCTTTCCCTGTTTCGCGCCGCCTGCTTTATAGCAGAAAAAACGACCTACACCAATGAGTCTATTTGTCGACTGCCCGGTATTCCGCGTGCACAACTTCGATGATGCGCTCGATCTGTTTGATGAGCTTTGCCATAAGGTCGGGCTCGAGGAATATCGTTATCGTAAAGCGGGAGAGATGGCGCTTGGAATCAACTTCTTTTACGTGCAGCTCCTCGATGTTTATCTTCTTGCGGAGCATGGTACCCGCAATGCGGTAGAGCGTGCCAGGGGCGTTCTCTGATTCAATGGTGATGGTGTATTTCATATTTTTATTTTATGCGGATGTCGTCGATGTTTGCGCCGCTCGGGATCATCGGGAACACATTCTCTTCCTTTTCGACGCGCACATCCAAGAGATAGCTCCCCTTCGCCGCGAGCAATCGGTCGAGTGCTGCCGCGAGGTCCTCGCGCTTCTCGACCAACTCGTTGGGAATGTGGTAGCCATCGGTGATCTTATTGAAGTCGGGATTGTCCATGTGTACGAAGGAATATCGCTCTTCGAAGAAGAGTTCCTGCCACTGTCGAACCATGCCGAGATGCCGATTATTGAGAATGATTATTTTTACGGCGAGCTTTTCCTGCCTGATCGTACCCAATTCCTGCAACGTCATTTGGAACGAGCCGTCGCCGATGATGGCGATGACTTCGCGCGAGGGATCGCCCACCTTGGCCCCCATCGCCGCGGGAAGCGCAAAACCCATGGTACCCAAACCTCCCGAGGTGATGTAGCTGTCGGGATTGCGGAATTGATAGTAGCGGGCCGCGACCATTTGGTGCTGGCCCACGTCGGCGACGATTACCGCCCCTCCCTTTGTCTTCTCGCTCAAGATGCGAATTGTTTCGGCCATGGTGATCTCACCTTCCTTGGGGTAGAGCTCCGCATCACCCACTTCTTTTTTCTCTTCCGCGTCAAGCGCTTTGAATTGCTTAATCCATGCGCTATGATCGCGGCGCTTCATAAGTGGCGTTATCGCGGTGAGAAATCGCTTCGCATCCGCATGGATCGGTATCGTAGCTTCGATGACTTTGTCCAATTCTGCACGGTCAATATCCACATGAATGACCTTAGCGTTCGGCAGATAGCCAGACACTTTGCCCGTCACACGGTCGTCGAAACGCATGCCGACCGCGAGAACGACATCAGCCTGATTTGTGAGTTTGTTGGTGCTGTAATTGCCGTGCATACCGAGCATGCCCATGTAGAGCGGATGATCGGTCGAAAGTGAGGAGAGCCCCAAAAGCGTTGAGGCCACGGGAATGCCGCTTTTTTCGATAAATTCCTTGAGTTCCTTCTCTGCCTTTGAGATCGAGATTCCGTGGCCTATCAACATGTACGGCTGCTTTGCATTGTTCAGAAGTTCTACTGCCTCCTTGAGCTGCTCCGTAAAATCCGGTTCTATATCGCTTTTTCTTGTCGGGAAAGTGTACTTCGCCGATGGGTCAAAATCAAAGAGTTCGATCTGTGCATTTTTGGTGATGTCCACAAGCACGGGACCCGGTCGCCCTGTTGAAGCGATGTGGAACGCTTTTGCGATTGCTTCCGGTATTTCTTCCGCTTTCGTAACTTGAAAACACCACTTCGTGATAGGTGTCACAATCCCGATGATGGGAGCCTCTTGAAATGCATCGGTGCCCAAGGCTGCCATCGGCACTTGCCCCGTAATACAAACGATCGGAATGGAGTCGCACATCGCGTCGGCAATCCCCGTCACGAGGTTCGTTGCCCCCGGACCGGAAGTCGCCATGGCGACACCGGGCTTACCACGCAGTCGCGAGTACCCTTCCGCCGCATGCGCGGCGCCTTGTTCGTGCCGCACCAAGATGTGACGGATCCGATCTTTGTAGTCGTAGAGCGCGTCGTAGATAGGCATGATGGCTCCGCCGGGGTAGCCGAAAATAGTGTCAACGCCTTCCCGAACGAGGGATTTCATGAGTGCTTGGCTTCCAGATATCTTTTCCATAATTGCTTTGATTAGTAAGTATTATAAGCACAAAGCCCGCTTTGGGCGGGCTCTGGTTCTGATTTTGGTGGGTATCAGTGACAGGCCGCCCGAGCGGGATTGACAACGAGGACGACGCTGATATTTCGACTCATATTTAAATGCTACTCCGAGGCTGTTTTTTGTCAAGACGTAAGATATTGGTGATGCTTTTAGGGAGTTCATCGGCGCGGTGGGTGACGTAGATCATGGCGGCATTGTGTTGCTTGGCGACCCAATCGATTGCCTCAAGTACGCGCGTGCGATAGGCGGTATCAAGCCCTTGGCACGGCTCGTCGAGAATGAGTAGGGTCGGATTTTTCACGAGCGCGCGCGCGAGAAGTACCAACCGCTGTTCCCCTTCGGAAAGCTCCGCGAGCGGTGTCGCTGCGTGCTCCGCAAGGCCGAAACGTTGCAGCCACGCAAGCGCGATCTCACGTTGATCAACCGTTGCATTGCGATACAGGCCGATGGAATCGAACCAGCCGGAGCAGACGATGTCCAAGCATGTCGCGCCATGTGGGTAGTAGAGCTGGAGCTCAGGCGATACCCAGCCGATACTTTTCTTGATCTCCCAAATACTCTCGCCAGTTCCCCTCTTTTTTCCGAAAAGCATAATATCGTTGGCGTATGCCTGTGGATTATCGGCGAGGATCAAACTCAAGAGCGTGGTCTTGCCCGAACCGTTAGGGCCGAAAAGCGCCCATCGCTCCCTTTCGCGGACGGTCCAATTGATATCGCGGAGAATTTGCACACCGCTGTAGGAAACGTTGACATTTTTCATCTGCACCAAAATTCTACCGATGCTCTTCCTCCCTTTCGTCGACTTTGGCAACATGCGTTCTCGTTTGCCCGAACCGAGCATCTCCTTGCGCGTGCCATACGACACCGACCCATCATCATCGATCCGCAGGATATGCGTAACACCAGCCGGTATCATCGTAGCTTCCGCGGCCACGTAAGCTAGAGTGATATGCCCTTTCATGAGTCGAGTGAGAATCTTGGGCAGCTCTTTCCTAAAATCTTCGTCCAACCCCTCGAATGGATTGTCGAGAATGAGAAGTCTGGGATTTTTAAGCAGAGCCCGTGCAATCCACACTTTGCGACGCTCGCCATTGGAGAGTTCGATAAGCTTACGCTTCAAGAGCGGTTGCAATCCGAAATCACGAATGACGTCCCGATACTTAGTTTTATTCCTAAGTATTGGGATAGAGAGGAAATCAGAGACGGACGGCGCGTCTTCGCGCAGTCCTATATTCCAGCGATCCTGCAAGAATGCCCCATCACCGAGGGCACTCTTTTGGGAATCAAAATTTACATAGGCTATTTTGTCCTGCGGGAAATGATAGACAATCTTTCCTTTTGTGACGGGATGAGTGCCCGCAATCACTTCCGCGAGTACTGATTTGCCCGAACCATTGGGCCCAAGAATCGCCCACTGCTCATTTTCACGCATCTCCCACGAGAGTTCTTTGAACAAAACACGCCCATGCGTCGCACCCATCAGGCTACGATCGAAGGCCTCAATCGAGACATCTTCGAGTGAAACAAAAGCTTTGGGTTTTGCCATCGAGACTTATTTCTTCTTCCAATTCTCTGGGCGGAGGGAGCGAACGGCAGCACCTGCTCGCCACATTTCGGACTCGTGGATTTCCTTCAGCTCCTTGTTGAGCTTCTTCTTGTAGTCCTTCGCGCTGTTGGCCTTCAGCGTAATGCGCGTCTCGTTGCCGCTCTTTACGCTCTTGTAGAGATCGCGGAACACCGGCTCCACTGCTTTGCGGAATTTTGGCTTCCAGTCGAGCGCTCCGCGCTGCGCGGTCGTCGAGCAGTTGGCGTACATCCAGTCCATACCGTTTTCCCCCACAAGGCGGATAAGGCTCTGCGTCAGCTCTTCCACCGTTTCGTTAAAGGCTTCGCTCGGAGAGTGGCCGTGTTTTCGGAGCTCGTTGTATTGCGCTTCCATGACTCCCGCGAGCGCACCCATGAGAATGCCGCGCTCGCCGGTGAGATCGCTGTAGACTTCGTTCTTGAATGTCGTTGGAAACATGTAGCCGGCACCAAGCGCGATGCCGAGCGCGAGTGCACGCTCCTTGGCGCGACCGCTTGCATCCTGCTGCACTGCGTAGCTCGCGTTGATGCCGCTGCCGTTGAGAAAATTGATGCGTACACTTCTGCCGGAACCTTTGGGTGCAACGAGAATGATGTCGACATTTTTCGGCGGCTTGATGCCCGTCTGATCGTTGAATACCATCCCGAAGCCATGCGAAAAGTAGAGCGCCTTGCCTTTCGTAAGGTGCTTCCTGATAGAAGGCCACGTCATCATCTGGCCAGCGTCCGATACGAGGAACTGAATGATGGTGGCGCGCTCTGCGGCCTCCTCGAGCGAGAAGAGCGTCTTGCCGGGAACCCAGCCGTCTTTGACAGCCTTGTCGTATGAAGGACTTCCGGATTTCTGACCGACGATGACCTTGATGCCATTGTCACGCATGTTGAGCGCTTGCGCTGGCCCCTGCACTCCGTAGCCCAAGACCGCGACGACCTCTTTTTTCAATATTTTACGAGCTTTTTCAAGCGAAAACTCGTCCCTCGTCACGACGTCCTCTACGACCCCTCCGAAATTTATCCTTGCCATAATTGTTTAGTCTAAAGCGTCGGTGACTGCGCCTTCGCTCGCCGAAGATACCAGTTGTATATATTTACGCAAGACCCCACGTTTGTATTTGGGGACTGGTTGCTTCCACTCCTTGCGTCTGCGCGCGAATTCTTCTTCGGAAACTTCCACTTCTAGTGTCTTCTTCTGTGCATCGATTACGACGATGTCACCGTTCTTGATGAGGCCGATCGGCCCACCTACATAGGCTTCCGGCGCTACGTGGCCGATTACGAGGCCGTAGGAGCCTCCCGAAAACCTACCGTCGGTGATGAGCGCGACAGACTGACCCAAGCCCTGACCGATAATGGCGGAAGTAACCGCGAGCATTTCGCGCATGCCAGGGCCGCCTTTCGGGCCTTCGTTGCGGATGACGACAGTATCACCCGCGACGATCTCATTTGCTTTGAGTGCCTCGAACGCCGCTTCTTCACCCTCGTATACTTTCGCGGGACCACGGTGCTGGAGTTTTTTGATGCCCTTTATTTTTGCTACGCCGCCTCCGGGCGCCAAATTCCCGTGCATGACGACGATAGGTCCGCGGTTCATGACAGGATTATTGAAATCGTGAATGACCGGCGTAATGCTTTTTGCCTTTTTAACGCTTTTCAAATTCTCCGCGACCGTCTTCCCTGTCACCGTCATGCAATCACCGTGAATGAGCCCCGCATCGAGCAATTCACGCATGAGGGCGGGAATGCCGCCGGCCTTGTGCAAATTTACGGTCAAATATTTTCCACCCGGCTTCATGTCGCACAGAAGCGGCGTTTTGTCGGAAATGCGATTGAAATCTTGCATAGTGAGCTCGACTTCCGCCGCACGCGCCATCGCAAGGAGATGCAAGACCGCGTTGGTCGAGCCGCCCACCGCCATCACGACAGTGATGGCGTTCTCAAAAGCTTTCTTCGTCATGATGTCACGTGGTTTGAGGCCGAGCTTGATGAGCTCATACACTTGACCCCCCGCTGCCGTACATTCATCGCGCTTTTGTTTCGTGATGGCGGGTGTCGTCGAACCATAGGGCAAGCTCATGCCCATCGCTTCGATAGCGGAGGACATCGTGTTGGCAGTGTACATACCGCCGCATGAGCCGGGGCCGGGACAGGCTTTGCACTCGACCGCCTTCAATTCTTTGGCGTCAATTTTCTTGGCCTGATACTGCCCGACAGCTTCGAAAATGCTCACGATGTCGATGTCTTTGCCGTGCAAATGCCCCGGCATGATAGTGCCGCCGTAGATAAAAATGCTCGGCGTATTCACGCGCGCGATTGCCATCATGCAACCAGGCATATTTTTGTCGCATCCCCCGATCGCGACGATGCCGTCGAAGCGCTCCGCGCCGGCGACGACCTCTATAGAATCCGCAATGACTTCGCGGCTCACAAGAGAATAGCGCATGCCTTCGTGGCCCATAGCAATGCCATCCGAGACCGTTATCGTACCGAATGTCTGCGGCATAACTCCTGCTTTCTTCGCACCCGCATGCACGGCGAGCGCGAGCTTATCGATGTGCATGTTGCACGGCGTCACCTCGCTCCACGTGCTCGCGATACCCACAATGGGCTTTTCAAAATCCGCATCCTTAAAACCGGTCGCCCGCAGCATCGCGCGATTCGGAGCCCGACTTTCCCCTTCGGTCATGACATTGCTGCGTGTTTTGAAAGAAGGAACTTTGGCCATAGTTTTTTGAGTATAGGGCGTGTTTAAAGGGTGTGCAAGGATAAATTTCCTTGATATAGTGCGCACGGGGAGCTGGAGGAGCCGGCTGAGATCTGACACGGACGTGGATCCGATACACTCACCACAAGTCAGAAAACCCATCGAACCTGTGAGGTAATGCTCGCGCAGGGAACTATGAACTCAAACAAACATTTTTTTGTAATACTTTTTTTTGTCGCAGTCGCTGTATTCGGCTTCGGCGCGTGGCAAAAATATCCTCACTCGATTTCTTTAGAGAAAAAACGGCTTGCTCCCCTTTCGCTCGCGCTTGATTGGACTCCCAACACCAATCACACGGGACTTTATGTAGCCCTTGCCGAAGGTTGGTATAAGGACGAAGGCATTGACCTCATGATCCTCCCCTACGGTTCTGTTGCGCCCGACGTGTTGGTGAATGCGGGAAAAGCGGATGTCGGCATTAGTTCGACCGAGGCCATCGCCGCGGACCAAGCGGCCGGCGCGCCAGTGGTCTCGATCGCGGCAATTATCGCCCACAACACGTCTTCTCTTGCCGTGCGAAAAGATTCAGGCATATCCCGCCCCGCGCAGCTTGAAGGAAAGATCTACGGCGGCTATGGGGCGCCTTACGAAGAGCCTGTAATCGGTACGATGATCAAAAGTGATGGGGGAAAAGGGACGTTCAAGAATGTGACGCTCGACATCGATGGGTTTGGGGCGCTGCGCAGCAAGCGCGTAGACTTTGTGTGGATCTTTGATGCATGGCAGGGTGTGCAAGCGAAACGAGAAGGGCTCGAGCTCGTTACATTTCCTATCGGCGATTACGGCATCCCCGATTATTCGGCTCCCGACATTATCACTTCGCCTGACACGCTAGTAAAAAAGAAAGAGCTTCTGAAGAAATTTATGGCGGCAACAGCGCGTGGATATGAGTACGCCCGCGCCCATCCCAAAGAAGCAGCGCAAATGCTCATTGATCAAGCGTTACCGGGAACATTTCCTGATGTGGGACTTGTATTCGACAGTCAGGAATACTTGAGCCCACGCTACGCCGACCCCGGAAAACCATGGGGTGTGCAGACAAAAGAGTCATGGCACGACTATCCGGCATTCATGCTAAAGAACAAAGCTGTGTTCGATGCTACAGGCAAACCCGTGACCACCATCAATTTCGACGCGTTGTATACGAATGAGCTCCTCCCCTAACTATGACTGGAAATCTCATCGTTAGAGACCTTTCCAAGACCTACGCAACCGCAGATAAACAAGTTCCCGCGCTTTCGGGCATAAATCTCGAAGTTAAGCCACGAGAATTTGTAAGCGTTATCGGGCCCAATGGTTCGGGCAAAAGCACCTTACTCAAGATAGTCGCAGGCATCATTTCGCCAACTTCGGGCACCTTTGCGATCAGTGGTACTGCAGCGTACATGCCGCAAGACCACGCATTATTGCCGTGGAGGACCATTGAAGAAAATCTTCTGCTGCCGAGCGATGTGAAAAAAATCTCGCGCGAAACTATGCGGAAAAAAATCCGCGACCTTCTTGTTGAGTTTGGTTTGGAGCAATTTAGCAACCTCTATCCCGCATCTCTTTCAGGTGGTATGCGCCAGAAAGCCGCACTTTTACGGACTACTCTTCAAAATCCTTCACTCCTGCTTCTCGATGAACCATTCGCCGCCCTCGACGCGCTCACGCGTCTTGAAGCCCATGAGTGGCTTCTTTTGCTCTTGGAAAAAATGCATGCAGGCGTACTGCTGATTACGCATGATATCCGCGAAGCAATCTATCTCTCGGATACGATCTATGTGCTCTCTCCCCGCCCGGGAACTGTTCTAGAAAAGTTGACTGTGCCGCTTCCCCGACCCCGCCGTCACGAACATCTCCAGACTCCGGAGGCGCTGGCGCTGGAAAAAAAGCTGTTTTCGCTCCTCATCAACAAGCTATGAAAAAACTGATTCCGTCGTTCGCTCTACTTACCGGATTGTTTGTGGTGTGGGAACTTGTCTGCATGCTCGGGAACATCTCGAAAACCGTTTTACCTGCGCCCTCCGATATCTTTCAAGCCCTCGTGACCTACCGCGATTTATTGCTTATCCATACTGTTCAAACCGTCGAAGAAGCGCTCATCGGACTTTTTGTCGCCGTCCTGCTTGGCGTGAGCATCGCTGTCATCCTCTTTCTTTTCCCGCGCGTGCGAGCCGCCGTGTATCCGCTCCTCGTCATTTCGCAGACGATACCAATGATCGCACTTGCGCCATTGCTTCTCATTTGGTTCGGATTTGATCTTTTTCCCAAAGTTATTGTCGTTGTCCTCTACTGTTTCTTTCCCATAGCGATCGCAGTTACCGACGCTCTGCACGCGGCCGATCAAAATACGGTCGATCTGCTCAAGAGTATGCGCGCGACAAAGTGGCAAATATTGAAATTCGTTCGCTTGCCCAGCTCGCTCCTTGCTTTTTTCTCCGGGCTCCGCATCTCCGCAACCTACGCCATCGGGGGCGCAATCGTCGGAGAATACGTCGGAGCCTATCGAGGACTCGGCGTTTTCATGCAGACCTCCGCCAACGGACACGCAATCGACTTAGTGTTTGCGGCGCTCGTTATTATTGCCGCCATAAGCACGTTCTTTCTCGGACTTGTTTCGGTCGCCGAACGAATTTTTACTCCATGGAAAAACGTGTATGAATAGAGCCATTATATTTTGCAACGGAGACCTCACCGACCTCTCGCGTATCGGCAAGTATATCGATAAAAAAACCCTTCTTATCGGGTGCGACGGCGGTACGTCGCACATTTTATCTCTCGGCCTCATGCCGCATGTGGTAATCGGAGATTTCGATTCCATCTCATCCAAGACTTTGCGTGCGCTAAAAGATAAAAAAGTTGAACTCATTAAATATCCGAAAGAAAAAGACATCACCGACTCGGAACTTGGACTTACGTACACGATTGGAAAAAGTTGTCGCGAGATTATCATCACTGGCATACGCGGAACATCCACGGATCATTTCCTCGGGAACTTGTTTATGCTTGCGAAAAAACAGTACGCCTCGCTCAATATAAAGATCGTTGAAGGAAAAGAGGAGGTGGTGTTGGTCCGCAAACACATCCGTATTAAAGGAAAAAAGAGCGATATCGTCTCGCTCGTCCCTATCGGCCAAAATGTAAGCGGCGTGACAACGAAAGGTCTTTTCTATCCCCTCAAAAACGACACCCTAAAATCCAGCAGTGCCCGCGGCATCCGCAACCGCATGACCGGCAAACATGCCGAAATCTCGATCCAAAAAGGCACGCTCCTCGTCATCCATCGCCTTTAATCCGTATAGGTGATGCGTTTGATTGAGGGTACTTTTTCGCGGATCATTTGATCAACGCCGCCGGTGAAGTGGAGTCCGGCTGCGCCGCAGCCAACACAGTTGCCGATGAGGCGCAAAATCACCTCGTCTTCGTCGACGGCTACTAATTCCGCTCCCCCGCCGTGATCTTTGAACAGAGGCTCGAATTCTTTCAAGACCTCTTCCACTGCCGCAATGATTTTATCGGTTTTTTTGCTCATACCGACAATATATATCGAAAAAACCAAATCACCCAACAACATCGACTTCAATTGTGAATATCATCGTAGCTCATGTGGCCGCGTATGCTAAGATGATAACAAGATATGAAGGATAAAGGTTCAAAATATCGTAGGAGACAACTTGGTCCCCTCGAGCGAGATATTCTCGAGGACTTGACTCTCGGTGACGTGATGTATGCCTTCTTGCTCTCTGCTCGATCGACAAGGCTATTCTATAAACTTGCGCGGGAGCGAGCTGCATATCGTTATCGGCGTAAACGTGCAATAGAGCGCCTGATCGGGCTTGAGTACATTCAAGAATATGGCGAGCGCCTTTCGATCACAAGCGGTGGTTGCAACGCTCTCGAACAAGTTGTCGGGAAGACTTTCGAACTGCTTAGAACCGCCGCTTGGGATCGCAAATGGCGGATTGTCGTTTATGACATCCCGGAAAAATATTCAGTACTGCGCGATAAGATACGGGCGATACTTAAGAGAGCGGGTTTTATGAAGCTACAAAATAGCGTCTGGATTTTTCCTCATGAGTGCAAGGAGCTTGTTCAGCTTATTAAACAAGAACCAAAACTCGCGAAATATATTCTGTATGGCAGATTGGATCGCATTGAAGGCGAGAATGATCTGAAGAAACTATTCCAGATATCATCCTAGCTTACGCGGTCGCGTGAGCTCGGATGATGTCGAGTTGGAGGCCTTTTTCAGTGCGGAATATGGGAGCAAGACGCATTGAATGCGAGCAACGCTGATAGGTGCTTTTATGAGTTCTTGAGTTTTTTTCTCGCCCACTTTCTGCACCTGCGCCAGCTTTTTACCTTTCATCCATTCAGAAAAAAGCGATGCGGCGGCGATAGAAATGGCACAACCGGAGGCTTCAAAAGCGACCTCTCGCACGATCCCCTTCTCGACCCGCAGTTGCAGCGTGATGCGGTCGCCGCACAGTGGATTGGCCGCCGAGATGGTGTGGCTCGGCTTTTTGAGCGTACCGAAATTCATCGGATGTCGATAATGCTCCAGAATTTCTTCGCGGTACATGTCGCGAACATCGTTATGCATAGAATTTTTCCTGAATCTTATGCAATGCCGCAATTGTACGATCAATCTCCCCGACTGTGTTGTACACGCCCAGACTCATGCGGACCGATGCATCTGGAGACAAGTTACTGTGCAATATCTGCGCGCAGTGATGGCCTGCGCGAACCGCAATTCCCTCGCGATCGAGAAGTGTCGCAACGTCGTGGGAATGAATGCCAGAAATCGTGAAGCTAAAAACCGGAATGCGTCCTTGCGTTGTCGCAGGCCCAAGCAGCGTGAGACCCGAAATAACTTTGAGGCCTTTCAGCATGTGCGCAGAGAGTTCACACTCGTGTTTTTGAATGGCGTTAAAGCCGACACCTTGGACGAACGAGATCGCAGCACCCAAGCCGACCACTTCGGCAACAGGCTGCGTGCCCCCCTCGAATTTTGCTGGGAGCGGCGCGTAAGTTGTTTTTTCTCGCGTGACCTCTTCGATCATGTGCCCCCCAAATATGAATGGCGGCAGGCGCTCCAGTAATTCCTTTCTGCCATAGAGCACACCAACGCCAGTGGGCCCATAGAGTTTGTGGCCTGAAAAGACCAAAAAGTCGCAACTGAGTTTCTGTACATCAATTGGCAGATGCGCAGCGCTCTGTGCAGCATCGATGAGAACGATTGCACCGATCTTATGCGCCGCCGCGATCATTTCCCTGACAGGATTGACCGTGCCGAGGACATTGGAGACATGAGTTATGCCAACAAATTTCGGCCGATATTTCGCAAGGGCTTTCTTGAATACACCGATATCAACGCGCCCGTCCGACGTAAGCGGAACGAAATCTACTTCCAAGCCTTTGCGCTCGGCAGCAGCCTGCCACGGGACGATCATGGCGTGATGTTCCATGTCTGTGAGCAAAATATGATCGCCGCGGTGTAGACTCGTTTCGACGTAGCCCGCAACAACCGCATTGATGCTAGCAGTCGCACCGGCAGTGAAAATGATTTCCTCGCGATGCGCCGCATGAATGAAATCCCGGACCTGATCGCGTACGTTCTCGTACGCTGCTGTTGCCGCTTCTGCGAGCGTGTAGACACCGCGATGCACCGGCGCATTCTTCGAGCGGTAAAATTTGTCCATCGCCCTCAGCACGATCTCAGGCTTTTGCGTCGTGGCGGCGTTGTCGAAATACACGAGCGATTTAGCCCCGCCACGGCGGGGCAAGCTACGCACGCGCGTTTTTAAGATCGGAAATTGATTGCGGATTGAGTTCATCATATGTTTGCAAGTGCGACTCGGATCTCTGCCGCTTCCTTGGGTGGGAATTCATCGACAAAAGATCCGAGGAACCCCCTAACGATGATGCGTTTCGCCTCTTCTCTCGGAAGGCCGCGTGTCGCGAGATAGAAGAGTTCTTCCTCGCCAACTTTCCCCACCGTCGCACCATGCCCCGCCTTCACTTCGTTTTCCAAGACCTCGAGCCGCGGGATGGCATGAGCGCGGGCGGTCGGTGAGAGCAGAATAGCGTGTTCGTTGAGGTCCGCATCGGCGTTCTTTGCGCCTTTCTGTATGACAACGCGCCCTTCGTAGTTGGCGGTTGCGGTGCCGTCCAAGACACCTTTGACGAGCGTGCGGGAGAACGTGTTGCGGGCGATGTGGACCACCTCGGTTTCCACATGCAGGCTGTGTTGCTTCCCAAAAAAGATACAGAGCACTTTTACCGAGGAGTCCGGTTTGTCCAAAACGACGCGTGCCGAAAGCTTCCGGTCACTTTCACCGAACCACACTATGGGAATGATCTTCATCTCCCCCTCTTTCACGTGCACAGTAACTTGTTCCATGGAGGTGCTTCATCCGAGAGACCCCGCCATCTCCATGCTGATGAGACGATTCAATTCAACAGCGTATTCGAGCGGAAGTGTCTTTATGATCGGCTCCATGAATCCCTGCACGACGAGATTGATCGCCTCCTCTTCGGTCAATCCGCGACTCATGAGATAGAACACTTGGCTCTCGGAGATCCGACCGACCTTCGCCTCGTGGCCAAGCGTGACGTCTTCTTCGTCGACCTTGATGTAGGGAATGGTATTCGAGACAGAAATGTTATCGGGCATCAGCGCATCGCATTGCACATGCGAGACAGAACCCTTCGCGCCCTTGATGATCTTCAAGAGACCACGATAGGTCGAGATGCCGCCCCCGAAGCTGATGCTCTTCGATATGACAGTCGAGGACGTATTCGGGGCAAGATGCATGATCTTGGCTCCTGTGTCTTTGTGCTGGCCGGGGCCCGCAACCGCGATGTTGAGGTGCTCCGCTCGCGCGCCGCGACCTTTCAGGATCGAACACGGATAGAGCATGGTCGTCTTGCTACCCAGAGAGCCGCCGACCCACTCTTGAATGCCGTCCTCCTCGACGATCGCGCGTTTGGTATTGAGATTGTAGACATCCTTGCTCCAGTTTTGGATGGTCGTGTAGCGGCTCCGAGCACCCTTTTTGACGAAGATCTCAACGACCGCCGCATGGAGCGAGGAGGTGCCATAGATCGGCGCGGTGCACCCTTCGATGTACTGCACCGATGCTCCCTCATCGACGATGATGAGTGTGTGCTCGAATTGGCCCGACGCGCGCGCGTTCATGCGGAAATAGGTCTGGAGCGGCATGTCGATATGCACGCCCTTGGGCACATACAAGAAGGTCCCGCCCGACCACACGGCGCCGTGGAGTGCCGCGAGCTTGTGCTCCTTGGTCTTGATACAGTCGGTCATGAAATATTTTCTAACCAATTCTGGATACTTTTGAACCGCCGTATCGGTGTCGCAGAAGATAACGCCTTTATCTTCCCACTTCGGACGCAATTTTTGATAGAAGCCTTCGGATTCGTACTGTCCGATAACGCCCGCGAGGAATGCGCGCTCGGCCTGCGGTATGCCGATCTTTTCGAATGTGTTCTTGATGTCAGCGGGCACCTCCTCCCAATTTTTGTATCTACCCTCTTCGGTCCTCTGGTAGTAGGTAATCTCGTCGAAATGGAGTCCGCTCAAGTCCGGCCCCCACGTAGGAACGGGCAGACGCATGAATTCCTCGTATGCGTTCAAACGCAATTCACGCATCCACTGCGGTTCATTCTTGATCGCCGAAATTTCCTCGACGATCTCTCGCGAGATCCCCCGCTTTGCCTGATGCACGAAGCGCTCCGGCAGTGCAGCATTTCCTGCATTTTTTCCGTGTTCTCGAGCCAGTGTTGTTGTGTGTTTGCTCATAAAGAAATGGTTACTCGTTAATGTATGCGGCGTAGCCGTTCTTTTCGATGTCTTTTGCAAGTGCACTCGTCCCGGATTTGACGATCTTTCCCTTGTGCATGATGTGCACGCGATCCGCCTCAAGCCATCGCAAAATACGATTGTAGTGCGTGATGATCACAAGGCTCACTCCCCGCTTCCGCAGTTTCGATATTTGTTTGGCGACGAGTTTCAAGGCATCGATATCGAGTCCCGAGTCGATCTCATCGATGACGATGCACTTCGCGGGCAAGAGGGAGAGCTGCAATATCTCCATTTTCTTTTTTTCTCCACCGGAGAAACCTTCGTTGAGCGAACGGGAGAGGAATTCATCCGGCGTGTGCAGGGCTTTTGCAGTATCCTTGATCTCTTGCCTGAAGTGCGCCATCTTGAAATTTTTCGGTTGAGGGAATTTCCGCGCAGCGATCGTAAGGAGGTTCGTCACCGAAACGCCAGGAATGGCCTGCGGATGCTGGAGCGCGAGCAAGACTCCCGCGCGCGCGATCTCGTCGGTTTTCATCTTCGACAACATGTGCTTCCCGAACTTGATGGAACCGCGTTCTACGCGGCACGCCGGATGTGCGAGAAGTGTATTGCCGAGCGTTGATTTGCCCGAGCCGTTGGGCCCCATCAAGACGCACGTCTGCCCTTTTCGCACTGTGAGATCGATACCATTCAAGATAGGCTTGTTCTCAAGCTGCACGTGGAGGTTTTTGATAGTGAGTGTTGACATACAAATTGAAGCCCCTGGGGAGCGAAGATATAGTGCGTATGCACAGCAGCCCCGCTACCCGCGATGAGTAGAGAGGAGAAGGAGGAATTGCGAAGTGAATTTCGAGAGGTTCATAAATTTACTGTACCAGACATCTCCTACGATTACAAGCCCCATTTAGCGGGCGGGATTCAAGAGAATGGAATCTGTAATGCGTTTCAGCCAGAGAATACCCGCGACGAAAGAGGCATAGGACAGAAGCTCAAGAAGCGTCGGGGTGCTCGTGTAGCCGAAGAGCGTTCGCAAGAAACTGCCAACAGTACTGTGATGGTCAAGTATGTGCGAGATGTTGAATACGGGATCGAAGGCAAAGATCGGAAGCGCGCCGAGCTCTTGAAATTCGTGCACGCCGTGCGCGACGAGACCGGCCGCAAACATGATCAAAAAGATGCTGGTCACATTAAAGACCACCGAGAGATCCGCCTTGAGAGCGAACCGGAAAAGCGCGTATCCGATGAGCACCGCAACCGCAATACCCAAGAACGCGCCGACGAGCTGGCCCGACTGTCCGACGACAGCACTTGCCTTTAAGTAGAGAACGACTTCTGTTCCCTCTCTAAAGACTGATGTCGCGACCAGAATAAAAATTCCCAAGCCGTATCCTTTCGATGCGTGCTCTGCAACTCTCTCTTTGATTCTTTTTGCAACGTCCTTTTGCCTATGCACCCACATGATCATCCAGCTGATGAATCCTGCGGTTACGAACATCAGGATTCCCTCGAACAACATTTCGGCAGGGCCTTCAAAGCCAGAAAAAAAGAGTTCGAGGATGAGCGCGAGGAGCGCCGCGGCGAGGATGCCGATGCCGATGCCGCTCCAGACGTACTTCTTGAAAAATGTCTGGTCCGTCTTGGCAAGAAATGTCAAAACGATGCCCACAACCATCGCCGCTTCAAGCGCCTCACGTGAGGTGATCAGTAATGAGGGAAACATCGATAAAAGATAGCATGCAATATGCTGCGGGCAAGCTCATCTATTAGCAACTTGTTTGAATTCAAACAACTTGTATATATCTTGCAAGTTTATCTCCAATACTTGCAGGATTCCGAGGCGACAGTACTGTGCTCATAACGGATTGTGTATCCGTGGGAGTACCGCATCGCACAGAGCGAGCGGAGGTCAACAACCATCGGCAACATCTGTTGCCAAGCACCTTGAGAGGTCACATGAATATCCTAGGCTTGGGTTTTTCTACGTCGGAAATGTGGGGCAGACGTGCTCCGTAGAAAACATGCGATAATGGGCAGATGGTCACCACATCCAAGTCTCCGAAAGCGGTCGCGCTCGTCGCGTACGCCACAGCCAAACGTTCGCTTCCTCAATACAGCCACCTCAAGAGCCCC
>Ga0209542_10005819_pt1 | contig 24338 bp, 24 predicted proteins | sample RifCSPhighO2_01_FD_184028 | JGI IMG/M metagenome (GOLD analysis project Ga0209542, IMG submission 184028) | Soil microbial communities from Rifle, Colorado - Rifle CSP2_plank highO2_0.1 (SPAdes) (version 2) | ecosystem: Environmental > Terrestrial > Deep subsurface > Rock core/Sediment ...
TAGAACCCACTTGGGAAAGTAACCCACAGCCCATAAAACTGCGAAGGGAGACACCACCTCCTTCCCTAGTCTATTGTTTGAAAGGCCCATGGTTATCCAGCGCATACCGCGGCAATGTTCCCAACCCCTGGTCAGCAAAACTTCGTACCTCCCAGATACTATGTTACGATCCAGAAAGCTATCTCGTTTTGCTTGGATAGCAAAAGCCCAGGCTTCTTGGAAGGTTTTCTCCACAGTATCCAACGAGACATCAAGTATCACCGCCGCAAGGTGGCGATTATTTAATGGCCAATTGAGCGGCCAATCTGGTGGAGGTCCCAGCGAATCAAAATCGCTCTCTTGAAACCCCCATCCGCGTTCTTCATTGCGCTGGCGTACAATCTTGAGTTGCTCTTCAGGAGAAATCGCCCAGCTAACTATGCTAACCATAAAAATCTCTCTCCTATATAAATCTTAAGTTCCGCATAAACTCTACACCATATCTCATATTTTGTCAATAAAATTCTTCCTATACTACTATACGATTCCCCACAAAGTATGATATATAAAAGCTATGGCTATCGAAAAGAAAAAATTCTATCTTGGCGTTGAAGGAGGAGGTACAAAAAGCACGGCAATGCTCGTTGATGAGAAAAACCGTATTATCGCGCAAAAAGAGGGGGAGGACCTCAATTATCACGGAGAAGAAGAAAAATCCGTAAGAAAAGATCTTTCTAAACTACTAGCTCCTCTTTTGCGAAAATCAAAAAATGGAAAGCTTTTTGCCGTCTTTGGCCTTGCCGGTCTTGATACGAAAAAAGATGAGATTTTCTATCGGAGATTAGTGAAATCCGCACTCCCCCCAAAGTCTATTTTTGATGTCGTGAATGACACAAAAACCGCGTTGGAAGCTCGTTGCCCGAATGAACAAAAAAGGATTCTCGTTGTTTCCGGGACAGGAGCAAATGTGTATGGAGAAAATGGAGCAAAAACCGCAAGAAGCATCGGCTGGGGAGACTTCGTCCTTGGAGACGAGGGAAGCGGATACGACATAGGAACGAAAATACTCAAAGCGGCAATGCGCTCCTTCGATGGAAGGGGCCAAAAAACTATATTTGAAAGCCTTGTCCCCAAGAAAATGGGCGTAGAAACCATAGAAGATGCTGTTGCAACATTTTACAAAAATCTCCGTCGCCTACAAAACATGAAGCGATATGTCGCTTCTTTTGCGTACCTTCTCGACGAAGGCATCAAGAATAACGACCGCGTGGCGATGGAAATCCGCCAGGAAGCCATCGAAGCATTACTTCAGGGGATCTCGGCGGTAACGAGAAAACTCGCCATGGTAAATGAAGCATTTTGCCTTGGTTATGTTGGATCTGTCTGGAAAACGCCGGGCATGCGCCAGAGATTTGAAAATGAGGTAAAAAAGCAATACCCGAAAGTCTGCTTCTCGAAGAATGACGATCCTAGCGCCTGGGGAGCAGTTCTACTGGCAAAAAAACTCGGATGAACACTACAAATCGCCCCATAGTTTTTGGAGAAGTACTCTTTGACGTATTGCCTGATGGCAAAGAAATATTGGGCGGTGCCCCTCTAAATGTTGCTTGGCACCTCCAAGCTTTTGGATATAATCCTTTGGTCATAAGCCGCGTGGGAAGTGACGAACGAGGGAAACACATTAAAGAAACGCTGAAGGACTGGAATATGGACATTCAAGCCCTGCAAACCGACTCCCAGCATCCTACTGGCATTGTAACCATTTCTCATGAAGACTCTGGCCCTGCTTATCGCATTGAACCCAACCAAGCCTACGACCATATTGCTTTTGATAACACGCTCCAGAATCTCGATAGCGATCAATATTCCTTGCTTCTCCATGGCACTTTGGCACTTCGCGCCCACACTTCACATGAAACGTTATCCAAGCTTCGAGAAAAACTCAACATTCCGGTTTTTGCAGATCTCAACCGCCGACCTCCATGGTGGAACGCGTCTATCGCAAAAGAAACTCTTCAACATGCCAGCTGGGTTAAAGTAAACGAAAGTGAGTTACAGGAAATTGCTGTGCTAGAAGCTTTCTCGAATAGCCCACATGAACAACTCGCAGCACAACTTACTCAACGGTATAAAAATATAGAAATTCTTTTTGTAACACTTGGGGTTCAAGGGTCTTTTGCTATTACACAAGGTAGGCAAACTTTTTATGAAAAAAGTGTTCCCCTGCCGGCTACCGAATTGGACACCATAGGAGCTGGAGACGCTTTCACTGCCATTGCGATCATTGGCCTTCTTCAAAGATGGCCGATTGATATACTATTGCGGCGTGCCAATGCATTTGCAAGCGCAATCTGTCGAGTTCATGGAGCAACTACCACGAATCGAAATATCTACGAAGCCAATTCCAAGTCTTGGACAGAATAGAAAATATTTCAAAAAGAAAAAGGGTAGCCGCGACACGCGCGAACTACCCCTTGTTACTGCCAGCTCAAATCTTTCCTTCCTTGAGCAAGCGAAAGAACTCGACGACACCTCCTTCAGGACCAGGAAGATCTATGTAAACCCCTTTCCTTTGGGCAAGCACCTGAATATCTTTGATGCTGTTCGAGAAACCAACAGGGATGATCCCAGGCACCAACATTGCCTCAAGATCTGGATGTTTATCCCCAAGAAAATAGGCATGCAACAATCTTTCTTCTTCCATGACAGCCGCGACAGTCTGCCTTTTGGTCACGGAGAAGATATCGCTGTAGCTGTAGGTCGTATCGTGCCCGACACTAAGCGTAAGCGAGAGTTCCCGAGCAAATTCGCCAATCCAGGCATTTACCTCCTCCATATCTGCGGAAGTGACGGCCCCAGGATAATGAGGAGGGCGTCCGAAGAGCAACGTCAGGCTCGTGAAACGCTTAGGTCCCTCAACGATCACGGACCCCCAAGAAGTCTCGACGACCCCATCTTCTTGGAAAATCTCCAGGCGTCGCCGAAGCTCTAAAACTGCTTCACGCCCGGGCTCAAAAATATGATCCTGCTTCCTTACGTATACCCCCCCTGCCTCAGCAAATATCCTCCAAGCAGGAAGATCTGGCACATGCTCGAGAGGAGCTCCCGTTATCATATAGAAGATACCAAGGTCCTCGTTGAACGACGTCACCGCCTGACGGATCTCCGAAGAAATAGGTACTCCCTTCTGCCTCCTAAGTACTCCATCCACGTCGCAAAACACTACTGGCATTTGCTGCCTCCTGCATTTTAATTTCCTGTGAAAAGTGCTTTCCGTTTTGACTTCTACTCGAAAGTAAAAGCCAAAAAAGAATTCACTTTTTCTCCATAATTATATATGGGTGGGTGGGACTCTTTGTGCTAAAGAGCCCCACCCACCCTAGCTTCTCACTCGTACGCCTCAATGATCTCAGCATATACCTGGCCTTGAGAACGCCCGGGATGCGTTGGATAGTCTGGTCTTAACACCAGACTCTGTGGCGGAGTTGCGGAGAACAATTCCCTTAGGGCTTTGCCGGCTTCGGGTTGCGTTGCCAAGAAACACAACCTCCATCTCCCATCTTCGTCCTGCGAAAGGATCGTCTTTACCTCAACTCTTGTTTTCACAACATTCCTCCAAAGAACTAATTTCAGACTTTCGTCCCGAAAACTATCTACCCAATAAATAGCTTTCGGCGCGAAAGAGAAAATTTACTTTCCCCATTCTTTGATGGCGCGGGTGTAGATTTCGGGGGTGCCGATGTCAAACCATTTTCCTTCAAACAAATAGCCCGTGAGTTTGCCTTCTTTCGCGAGCTTTGGGAACACATCTCTTTCCAACGCCAAATCTTTTGCCGAGGAAAGCTGGCTGAAAATCTCGGGCTCAAAGCAGAAAATTCCAGCTGAAATTACCCGAGAAAGCTCATCTTTCTCCTTTGGCTTTTCCATGAACTCCACTACCTTTTCTCCCCGCAGTTTCGCGACGCCATAAAAAGAAGGGTATTTAATCGAAGTGAGCGCGACTGTGGCAAGCGCGTTGGAACCTGTATGATACTCAGCGCAGTCGCCCAAGTTAATCTCTGCCAATATGTCGCCGTACAGCGCGACAAAACGCTTATGGGAAAGAAAGTTCCTCGCGATGTACAAGGCGTGGCCAGTGCCGATTTCCTTCTCATCTTGCTCAATATACGTAATGCGCACACCAAATCTGCTGCCGTCTCCAAAATGCTGCTTGATTTTTTCTCCCATGTATCCGATGACTACAAAAACCTCTTTGATGCCGCAGGCTTGGAGCAACTCAATTTGATGTTCCAAAATTGGTTTCCCTTGAATTGGCAAAAGGGGCTTGGGAAGTTTTTCGGTTAAAGGTTTCATTTGACTGCCTTTGCCGCCAGCTAAAATCAGTGCTGAATCAATTTTTGATACAAAACTCTGCGAAAGAAGATATTCAATCGCGTGCGAACGATTCCGGATTTTATCTTTGTCGATAATCTCGTCAACTTTTTTGAGAAGATCGTCGCGCAAGGTAATGGTTATTTTTCCTCTTTGCATACGTTGTATGATAGTATCTTACATTGTCATAAAATACTGTCAATACCCCTCTTGACTATTTCTCCACAGATGATATTTTAGATAGTAATTTCCGGAGCTTCCGGAACCTATGCAAAAACAAAAAAGCCAAGTCAAAGCCGCGGCTGAACTGCGCGGAAAGCGCCTTCTTGTTGTAAACTCCGGGTATCGAAGAAAAGAATTTATTCTCAAGCGCATCCAAGAACTTGGATGCAATATCGTCCTCTTGAATAAAGAGGAAAATTGGGCTCAAAAATACGTAGACGACCTTATTCTTGCCGATACCAATAATCATGCCGAATCTCTTGAAGCTGTGCGGAAATACGCTCAAGGCAAGGCCATTGATGGCGTTATTACCTTTTGGGAAGACGACGTGCTCTTAACCTCCAAAATCGTGGACATGCTCGACCTGCCCGGAATCCCCTACCGCGTCGCGAGAACCGTGAGAAACAAATACCTCTTCCGGGAATTCTGCCAAGAAGCAAGCATTCCAACTCCTCAACACCGCATGATTTCTTCTCCAGGCGATGTTGATTATGTCATGAGCAAGTTTGCTTTCCCCGTTATCGTGAAGCCCGCGTACGGATCGAGCTCGGCTTTGGTCGTGAAGGTGGAGAAAAAAAGTGATCTTCCCAAAATCGTCAGATACATCACCGAGAACATTTCAGAAAAGATGGAATCCGCGCTTGGGGCCGGAACCCAGATTTTCGCGGAAGAATATCTCGAAGGCCAGGAAGTGGATATCGACATGCTCGTGCAGAACGGGAAGGTCAAGTTTTACTCCATTACCGACAACGACCCTACCGAAGAACCCTTCTTTGTGGAAACCGGGGAGTCCATTCCTTCAAGCCTCCTGGAAGAAAGCCAAGACAAACTTGTCGAGATGGCCGAGGAAACATTGGAGAAATTCGGCATCCAGCAAGGATGCCTGCACTTTGAGGCAAAATGGACGAAACGAGGCCCCTTCCCCATTGAAGTCAACCTCCGCATGGGAGGCGACTATATACACTCGCTCGTGAAAGGATGCTGGGGCATTGATCTTGTCGAATACGCCGTGAAGATCGCTCTTGGCGTGTATATCAAACCCGAGAAACCCGAACAGCCATTGCAATACCTCAAGAGCCAAGTATTTCTTTCTGACTACTCCGGCGTTCTTGTCGAACTAAATGTAGACGAAGAACTCTACAAAAAAGAATATTTCGAACAATTCTATTTCTTAAAAGAAGTAGGAGACGCGGTTCTGGTTCCCCCCGAAGGCTATGAGTATCTCGGCTGGATTGTCGTAAAAGGAGAAAGCCCTACGGTCGCGCAGAACAATCTCCAGGAAGCGCTCGAATACATTGACTATACCGTGGCCAAATATCATCCAGCCTCTTCGGTGGGCAAAACAGTGAGAAAAACCCCGCTTTCTTTGGCGTCTTTCGCGCGCGAGCAGATTAAAGCTACGGCGTCCTTCGAAAGAGTACGAACCTTAAAAAAAGAAGGTTTGCGAGTAGGAGTGCTCTGCAATATCTACACCAAAGAAACCTCCAAAAACCCGGCCGAAAAAGAAGCGGAAGAAGACACCACAAGTTCTGCATTTCAGATTAAGGCCGCGCTTGAAAAAAGGGGTCACGAAGTAGAACTGTTGGACATGAATCGGCTTCTCCCCACGATAAACCGCCTCGGGAAAAGAGATTTGGATATTATCTTCAACGCCTGCGAGAGGATCAACCACTCGAGCCTTTTGAAACCCCATGCGTCGGCGATTCTCGATATTCTAAACATCCCCTACACAGGATCCAATCCATTCGCGCGCGCCAACAGCATGGACAAAATCATCTCAAAGAAAATTCTGAAATATCACGGGATCCCCACCCCTGAATTCGACTACATGTTTTCGATTGACGATAAAATAAACCCAGAGCTTGAGTACCCTCTTATCGTCAAGCCGGCGAACACCGATGACAGCATCGGCATTACCCAAAAATCAGTGGTTACCAACGAGCGCCAACTGTTGGCGCAGGCGCACGAAATCATCACGGGATTCAAGAGGCCGGTTCTCGTGGAAGAATACATCGCGGGCTCGGAGCTCGACATAGGAGTCATTGGCAACCGCGGCAACATTCGCGTGCTTCCCATTGAACGCACCCTTTTTACCAACGTTCCAAAAGGAAAATGGGGTATTTACTCATACGACGACAAATGGGGTAAAAGCGACCTCCACAAATACTTTACGGTAGAGTCGCCCGCGCGCATCCCCAAAAAGCAAATGCAGCTTGCTTCTGAAATCGCCATAGACGTGTTCAACGCTTTGGGCTGCCACGACTACGCCAGAGTCGAAATGCGAATGGATGAAGACAACAACTTGTATGTCATCGAACTCAACGCCCATCCCACGCTTGAAGAAGACAGCTATTTTGGGAGAGTAGGTAAGAAACTCGGACTTTCGTTTGGAGACATTCTCCAGGAAATTATCGAAGCGGCGGCAGAACGCTACGCGAACAAACCTCCTTTTTACCACCTCCAGGGAAGCGTAGAAATTCCTCCGCAAACTACTCCCCCGGCAAAATGAAGAGCGTTTTCGCGTTTTGTGTTGTGGCCTCTGCCACTTCTTGAACGCTCATTTTTTTGATGCGCGCGATTTCTTCGGCTACGTATTTTACGAACAGAGGTTCGTTACGTTCTATGCCGGCCATTGGTGGCGTAAGATACGGCGAGTCAGTCTCCAAAACAATTCGCTCAAGAGGTATCGCAGAAATTACTTCTCCGGGGTTAGGCAAAGCAGGCACATCTTTGAGAATTAAACCATTAAACCCAATGTACAAACCTAAAGCCATAAACTTTTGCGCTTGCTCCACAGTTCCCGTGAAACAGTGCACGACGCCACTCAAGTTTTTAGTTTTTAGTTTGTAGTTTGTAGTTAAAAGTTCGAGCATATCTTCGTGGGCGACGCGGCAATGGAGAATAACGGGTAAATTGGTTTCTACTGCCAACTCTAATTGCTTGAGAAAAACCTCTTTTTGTTTTGCCTTGAATGCTTCGAGTTTTGCTTTGCCCTTGGGACGATAGTAATAGTCCAGCCCAAACTCGCCAATCGCGACAGTCTTCTTGCTTTTGGTGAGTTCTCGATATTTCTCGATATCGAATTCTTCGCTTCGCGTTACAAACTCTTCCCACGACTGCTTGTCTTGCGCCGGCGGAAGAGACTGCACTTCCATCACATCAACCTTACGCTGCTCCCCCAGATGAATAGGGTGGAGGCCGACTGCGGCGTATACACCCCTATCGAAACCTTCTGCTATTTCAACGGCTCTCTTGGACGTGGAGTACTGGGTTCCCGGCATTACAACCCACGTGTTGTTTTCAAGAGTGCGCCGCAACACCTCGTTGCTGTCGTCCCGAAACGCGTTAAAGTTTACATGGCCATGAGTGTCTATAAACATAAGACTATTGTAAAGAAAATTACGAAAAAGAAAAAGGCCTGCCCTTGTGGGTAGGCCTTTAGCATGCCAGGCAAATCACCCGCTATATGGATTAACCTGGCGCTCAGTATTGGGCATCAGACGATTGATAATGTCTTCCAGCCTCGTCCTTCGAAAGTCTTGCTTTGATGGCGGAATTCCTTGCTTCGCCAGTTTTTTCTCGAGTGAACCCACCTCGATTTTGTATGCCTCGAGTTTGTTCTCTGCCGGAGATGCAGGACGATCAATACCAATATCCATCGTATCCTCTCCCTTATAAAGAACTCTGCGCTCTGATTTTGATTGAGCGCAGTGAATGATCCTGCAACAACCATTCACTAAGCTCAACCCTTCGACTTCGCTCAGGGTGAACGAAAACGGCCCCTTGAGGAGGCCGCTTGTTTTGATTTCGAAGTTTAGTGTGAACTAGTTTCTCATCAAAAAGGCCTCCCCAACTTGTGGGACAATAATCATTTTGGCAACTGCGATAAAACCTCCTTGATAAGTCATTACCAACATCTTATGAAAATAAAAGGAGGCTGTCAAGTCCCTTATAGGAACGACAGCCCCTTGCGAGAAAAAAGTGCTGGTGCGGCGGGCCGGATTTGAACCGACAAACCACCTGAAAGGTGACACCCCCCTCAAGAGTGCGCTCTATACCAGTAGAGCAAACCGCCGCACAGGAAAGAGGATATTTTACGTGACGAACTCGTATGCAGTAATCGAGGGTTCGGACGGAATCGGATTGTTCAATGCATCTATAAAAGCCTCCGCGCTGGCGACAACAATATCTCTGCCGACTCCGACGCCCTCGTGCGCAACACTCTCATATCGTAGCCGCACAGACGCCTTCCCGTCTGCATTGGAACCTGGGCCAATGGCCGATATACCAAACGCCTCAAGATCCATGGTAATCCCCAAAGCTCTTTGGATAGCCTTTGCCGCTGCATCCACCACACCAATCTCCGAGGTCGCCGTGTCGCTGACTTCCGATCCGTCAGGTTTTTCTATCACGACAGATACGGTTGCAATGGGACCATTTTTCCCGCCAACGAACTCCATCTTCCTAAGATTGTAGGGCATATAATCCTCCTCTCCTTAAGAGCACTTTGGGCCAATCAGCAACATATTTGATTTATTGCTGTAAAGCCCAATGATGCGCTCAAACAAAAACTCCTCGAAGGCCGAGGAGTGTATCTGCGTTGCAATGTGGAAAGTTTTATACTGCCTTCCCGCGCAAAACACTCCTCTTTCCCAAGAGAAGGTTCAACAACAAGCCCAACAAGACTTGATTGTGCGCTGAAAGCTTATTCATACGTTATGCTTTATATATCACCAGCAAGAAACCCTGTCAACCCTTCGGCTTCGCTCAGGGCAAGTGCCTTCAAAAAAATTGGGCGCGATTGTCATTACTGACTTTCGCGCCTTTTTGGTCCCGTCTTCCCCTAGGTCTTAACTAGGGTTAGATCTCTTGGATCCTGTTACGCCGCCCAGTTTTTGCAGGGCGAATGGATAAAGTGCTCTTGCGACGTCCTCCGGGGAAGCTTCCCGACCAATTCCGAACGCCTTCTTGATCTTATCCCAAAGGAAATCTGTTGGATCACCCCCACTAGCGGTTGCCTCCCCAAAAACAGGTGCATTGGTTGCCATGTCTATCCCTCCTACTTCTTTCTCGGCCTGGTCGCTCTAGTCCTTCACCTCCTTTCAGATTCAGAGAGTATAGCAGAAATTCTACACCCCATCAACTCTTGTCATTCTTCCTGTTCTTCAGAAATGCGCGAAGCCTCCTCCACGCTTTCTCCCCTCCTTTTTCGTCCCGTGATTGTCGAGTTTTCTCGCGAGTCTCACGATTTTTATATCAGTCAATCGCCAATCTCCATTGAAAATTCTCTTGATCTCGGTGCCAGACATCCGCCCCAGAATTTCTTCGCATTGCGGAAACGCTTCGCACAGTACGTTGAAAACTTCTGGGTTTCCCTGTCTATCTTTTCCTCGTAAAATGTATAACTTCGCTCCCGTTCTTTCGATGCTATTAACGATGAATACTGAACTGGCCATATCTTCGCCTCCTTAAGAACAAATTCCAGATTTTCTCTGGTGAGGATCACGGAAATCTTCGCAAGCCTCATCAGAGAACATAAAAGAAAACCAGCCCCTCTTGCGAAGGGCTGGATTAGCTTAAGTTTCAGAACTTCTTTTCTAACTCAAACTTCCGCGCTCTTCGCCGGACTGGTAAACGTAAAAAAGAAAAAGAAATTTCTGGAAGTTTGAACCGATTGCATTATTCGAAAGTATATCAAAGCCAAAAGTATTGTCAATACTAAAAAAAGCGGGCGGCCGATGTGCTCGGTCGCCCTTAGATTAGTACGTCAAGAAACCACTCGGAGTTCTGTACGATTCATAAAAGCCATGTTGGGAAAGTTCGACCTCGATTACCTCTACCTTACTAGCCCTCAGCATTTCCCGTAGAGCCTCCACAGACATCTTGGCGTCGGAGATGACATACAATACTCCACATGCAGCCTCTTGCTCGACAGATATTTTGTTAGCCATGTCTCCCTCCTTTTCTCAGCAAAATTGATACTCCAATTTGTGCTGGTGGTTAAATTCCTGCAAGAAACCCAGCCACCAAAACAAAACCTGGGCAAAGCCCAGGAAGTTTATATTGCTAAAATCCAAAATTGGGCTTTGCGTTTAAACTTGCAAAACCCACCACCAGCTCATTTTATTTCCACTTTTATTCTGTTTCGTTTCCATATTTTTCAATACATAAGGATTCCACAAATTTTATTTCAGAAGAAATTTGAGCAGGATTTCTTTGTTTTTCTCGAGGCTAGTCAGGTCCACCCACTCGCCCGCAGCGTGCCAGTTTCCTCCCACAGCTCCAAAAATCACCGCAGGTATCCCAGCTTCAGAAAAATACCTCGCATCGGTTGAACCATGCCCATACTGTAAAGGAATGGACTTCCCCCAAGCCTCGTCCGCAACGCGCTTGAACTCACGCAAAAAAGGATTTTGGCCATTGGCAAAATCTTCTCGAAAAAGCATCGGGCTTTTCTCGATGGGCAGTACGGTTACCTCGGGAACCAAACTGCTTATTTTCTCCACAAGTTCATCTGGGGTTTGAGCAAACTCTTCGGTAAAACGAATGTCGAGTACCGCTTTCGCATCCGATGGCACCTTGTTGGGCGTTTTGTTCGAAGTCTCAACAACCGCGACATTTACGGTGGTTTTCCATGCCCCTGGCTCCACTGGGCCTATCCAATCTTTAATCTTGTTTACCGCAAGGAAAAGTTTATCGATCGCATTTTCCCCTTTCCATACATACGCGCCATGCGCTGTTTTTCCTTGAGCTGTAAGTTCAACCCAAACCGCCCCCTTATGTTTTATCACGATATCCGGCTCCTCATGAGACCCGTCTGCGCACAGAACAAAACTGGGGTGAAGCCCAAGTTCCTTTACGCAATAGCCAGCGCCGTTCCCACCTCCAATTTCCTCATCACCGTTGAGCAAGACAGCAACGTCGGGCGACTTCTCTTGTTTACTCAATGCAAGCATTACCTCGATTAAAACTGCCGCCATTCCTTTCATGTCTGCTGTGCCCCGTCCATACGCCTTATTTCCCTCAACTTTCATTTCAAATTGATCTTCATTTTCCGCGGGCACCACGTCAAAATGGCCATTGAGCAAAATCTTTGGGCGCAGCACATCCTTCCCTTTGAAAGAAACCAGAAGTGAATACTTGCCATTCTTCTCAAAAGTTTGCGCATCAAATTTCCCCGAATCAAAAAGCGAGGCAATGTACTCAAACCCCTTTTTAATCTCCTCCGGCCGATCGGCCGTGGTCTTAAACGAAATAAGTTTTTGTAAAATAGTTTGAATGCTTTGCATATTAAAATATCAAGTCTACAAGAGAAGCGATGGGTAGAAAGACTCTCCGAATCTTCCTACCCATCTTAATTCAGTCACCCTGTCTATTCAAGGCAACCGGGAAACCCCTTTTTGGGAACCGGCACGTTGAGGCGCTGATGAACATTACCCTCCACTCCCCTCATGGACGCTTGCTTTACGAGAACATCGTTATGAAGTAATGCCTTGATAGTCACGCACGGATGATCAATTGGCAAATCCCACCACCCTTTGCACGCCGTGAAGTAGTAGCACATACTATCTCCATTCTGCTCATATTGAGGATCTGGCGAAGAGAGCGGCGTCCCGCTCTCCCCGCCAACGTTAGGCCAGAGGGTTAGCCCCAGAAGCCGTAATGCTCATCGGTGAACCCGTATCCGTGCATTGTGAGGCCCTCCTTCTTTTTGGACTGTTCCAGACAAACAAATCCATATTTTGGTGCTACGAGGATAGCTAGCGTCTCCTCGGCCTGGAGTGCCCCCGCTAGTACTTACGGGGGCGCTCCAAACCAGTACTATAAACAAAACAGCCAGCTCGTTAAGGAGTGGCTGTGAATTTCAAAAGATGTCGAAGAAAATTTATGAAACACGAAACAACCAACTCCTTGAAGAAGCTGCATACATATGCCACGCTCTTGTGTTGGCTGTTAAACTTTTCATAATAGTTTCAGTTTACGCTACCCAAAATCCTTGTCAAGCCCCAATCCGAGGAAAAAGATTTTCTCCTTTTTCTCCCACCAATTGGTGGACGATTTTTTCCGAAGTTTCGGGAAGAAAAGGCTTTAACAGATTTGCGATCTCACCGATAGCAACCAGCAGATCGCTGATAACTTCTTTTTGCTCTGGTGACTCAACCCATGGCTTTTTCTCATCAATATACTTATCGCACGCGTGAATCACTTCCCAAATCGCAACTAATGCCTCGTTAAACTGAAACTCATCCAGGGCGCTTGTTACTTTTTTCTTTGTCTCGTTTAGAATTTCCTGAAGTTTTGTGTTTTGAATTTGTTTCGGATTTCGTGCTTCGAATTTCGAATTTATCTTCGTTGCGAGCGTAGTCACGCGAGCAACGAGATTGCCCAATCCCCCCGCAAGATCGGCATTGTATCTTGTCTCGAACTTCTCATAGCTAAAGTCGCCGTCTTCCATGGCGGGAATTTCGCGCAAAAGAAAATAGCGCACGGCATCTGCGCCGTACTTTGCGGCCAGCTCGAATGGATCAACAACATTCCCAATGGTTTTGGACATCTTCTGTCCATCCACCGTGATGTACCCATGCACAAAAAGAGTTTTAGGCAGGGACAAACCAGCGGATAAAAGAAAAGCTTGCCAGTACACCGCATGGAAACGGGTAATGCCCTTGCCCACGACATGAACGTCTGCTGGCCACCACTTCTTATACTTTTCATTATCTGAACCAAAACCAATCCCCGACTGATAGATATTGAGGGCATCAAACCATACGTATTGCCTCTGTGTATTGTCGCCTGGGACAGGAACGCCCCAGTTTTTTGCGCGCTCATTTGAACGCGAAATGCTTATGTCTTGCAAGGGCTGCTTTAGAAAAGCCAGCATCTCATTTTTCTTTGCCGAAGGAATAATTTGCAATTCGTCTTTTTCTATCAGCTTAATGATTTTATCCTGATAACGTGAAAGTTTGAAAAAATAGTTCTCTTCTGCAACTTTCTCAAGCTTCCTTCCAGGATGTTCAATACATTCGCCGTTCGCATCAAGCTCATCTGCGGTATAGAAAGTTTCACAGCCAACACAATAAAGGCCTTCGTAAGACTTTTTATAGATGTCCCCAGCTCTCGCACACAGTTCCCAGAGTTTCTGGCTCGACGCATGGTGCTCTTTGCTGCTCCCTTTTTGGAATATATCGAATTGAACGCCGAGCTCGCGGGCGAGATTGGCAAAAAGCCTGGCATTTTCATCGATGAATTGCTGGACAGGGACTCCGGCTTTTTCTGCTGCTTGCACGTTTTTCAGGGCGTTCTCATCGCTTCCAGACAAGAGCAACACATCGTCGCCCTTCAAACGATGGTAACGCGCGATCACGTCGGCTTGGACAAACTCCAAGGCATGCCCAATATGAGGACGTGAGTTTACATAGGGTATCGCAGTTGTAATATAGAACTTGGCCATATCCTTCTTGTAGCACAATTCCTTAAGAAATAAAACGGCGCGGGAGTATTGATCCCGCGCCCTAACTCGCCGAAGCGAGCCTTTCCTAAGCGCTCTGAGAAGATAGATACCCCTCACGACGCGCCTTTTGTCTCAGGAATTCATACCTTGCTTTTTTCTCCCGCAGGTCCGCATCGTCCTCTCTGCAAGAAATGCAGTCAGAGTACGCCGGATGTTCACACCTCCCCAAGAGCTTAATGGTTTTCTCCAGGGCTCCCAATTCCTCTATTTCCTGCCTGTCCATACCAACCTCCAGAAAAGAATTTTGTGCTGTTGAGAAGAAGAAAAATGCTTTCCACCGCCCTTTCAACACAAAACAAAACCGCCCCGGAAGACGGGGCGGTTTAAAGAAAATCGACTTTAAACGAAACTACCCCGCCTCAAGAGGTGGTTACGTCTAAAGCGAAAGTCTGCCTCATTATCTTTGGCACCTTTCCGCCAATTCCCCTGCAGCAACGATATGATCTTCCGTGCCTGGAAGAAGATTTTTCAGAACCAAAATTTTCAAACACGATTCTTTGCATACTATGATTATACAAAATGGCTGCTTTCGGGTCAAGAACGAGTTTTCCCCACCACAACAACGAACTCTCCTCTTGTCTCACCTACCCTAAGCTGGTCAAGAACCTCGCCGATTGTCCCTCGATAAATAGTCTCAAACTTTTTGGTAAGTTCGCGACCGACGACAGTTTTTAGTTTATAGTTTTTAGCCTGCCCAGCCAGAGTTTTTAGTTCTTCCAAACTTTTTATAATTCTATAGGGAGATTCGTAGAATATGGCCGTGTGTTCCGCTTGCGCTACCGCTTCGAAAAACTTCTTGCGGCCTTTCTTTGCCGGAGGGAATCCGAGAAACACGAACTTGTCCATCGGGAAACCGGCGATACTCGCAATCGCTGCCAACGCGGAGGGGCCAGGAATCGGAACTATTTTGGCGTCCGGCATTTGACGAACAACTTCTGCCACCAAGTCGCTGCCGGGGTCGGAAATCCCTGGAGTGCCGGCATCTGTCACAAACGCGAGGTTTTTTCCTACTCTCAACAATTCCAAAATTTCGCTCGCTTTCTTTGCATCTGAATGCTGATGATAACTTATCAGAGGCTTGTCAATCTGATAATGGACGAGAAGTTTTTTTGTTACCCTCGTATCTTCACACAAAATAAAATCAGCTTCTTTTAATGTACGTAAAGCCCGAAGACTGATGTCTTCCAAATTTCCGATTGGAGTTCCAACAATATACAGAGTACCCATCACAACACTACAGGTTTTTCCTCTTTACGCTTTTTGAGAAAATCCCGCAGGAACTCGAAGAAAATGCCTGCTAAAGGAATGGCGAGTATAGCGCCCATAATCCCCCAGAACTGAGCCCCAATGGCAAGAGAAATTATCACGAGCGAGGGCGGCAAACCAACAAACCGCTTAGACAAAAGAGGCATCAAAATATTCTCCTCAACCTGCTGGATAAGAATGAAGGCGAGCATCACGAAAAGCGCCTGCAGAGGAGATTCGAGAAACACAATAAGCGATATGACTACCCCGGCGAGCAAAGGCCCCACCACTGGCACAAAATTGAGAATTCCCGCGAACAGACTCAAAGAAAGCGGCGAATGGACATCGAATAAAATCAAAGTAAAGTACGTCGCGCAGAATACAAAGGTGGAGCTAATCACCCGCGACAAAAACCATCCTGAAACTTTTTTTTGGGAGCGTTTCCACAAGTCTAAGGCAAGCGTCTCGTAGCGCTTGGGGAACAAAAGGCCGATAGTCTTTTCAACCGGACGATCTTCAACGGAAAGAAACACAGAAACTGAAATAACAAAAAGTGTGGAAAAGAGGCCGCCGAAAATGCTGAACAGCGTTTTCAAAATATTCGACGTGTCTTTGGTGGCGTCTTGGGCGATAGCGTCGACAAAACTCTGAAAATCTTCAAATGTTGCCACGCCCAACCCCTGCAGAGAAGGGGAAATGCGCTCTTCAAAATACTGGGGCAGGCGATGTGAAAATTCCTGGATTTCCTGCACGAAAATCGGGGTGGTGGCGAACACCGTGTACGAAAGCAACCCAAACAACGCAAGGTATACTCCAAGGGTTGAAACGACCCGTGGAACTCTGCGCTTCTGCAGAAAATCAATGACCGGGTCGAACAAAACGGAGATAATTAACCCAAAAAGCACGAGCACCAAGATGTTGCGCATCAGAAAAACTACGTACACCAAGAACCCACCGAGCGCAAGCTTTACGATGGTTCCCCATGAAATGTCTAAAAGCTGGCTTTGACTATTCATCGTACTAAATCCTCAAGAGATTCGAGAACTTTGCCTTGTTGCGATACGGCCCCAGCACTGCGAGATTGAGTTTCTCTGGACGAAAAATATCGCGGGCAACTGTTCGAATCTCCAAAGGAGTTACTTGATCTATTTTACCATAGATCTTCTCTGGAGTTAACATTTCACCCCGCAGCAATTCCTGCATACCATAAAAATTCGCTTTCGCGCTTGAAGACTCCAAATGAAGGACCATCTTCCCCTTTTCATACTCTTTTGCCTTTTCCAACTCGCTTTTCGATATTCCCGCGTTCTTGAGTTTTCTATACTCTTTGAGAATCACCTGGATCGCTTTCTCTACAGATCCGTTTTTAATACCGGCGGTTGTTACCACGTACCCGGTGTCGGGGCCGCTTTCGCTTAGTGTGGAAATATCGTATGTTAAGCCGAGTTTTTCCCGAACTTCCACGAACAAACGGGAACTCATCATTCCCCCCAACGCGATCGCGAGCAAATGCTGGGCAAACCGCATGGGATGCGTGTCTGAATACGCCCGCACCCCGAGCGCGATGTTTGTTTGGTTTGTTTTCCGCCATTCCAGCAAAAGCTGAGGGGCAGACTGTGCGTCTTTCACGGGAACCTTGGCCGTAGGTTTCTTGACGCGAATACGCTCAAACGCCTTCCGTGCTTTCCGTTCGGCTTCCTCTTGTTTCACATTTCCCGCGATGCACACAATGGTGTTCGAGGCAACATACTGGTGAGCAATATACTCTCGCAAATCGTTTCGCGAAAACCCAAGAATGCTTTCCCGGCTGCCGACGATATTCCATCCCGCGGGCTGGTCGCCGTACAAAAGACGCATCCAGAGATCGTCGATATGGCGGCCCGGCGTGTCACGGTACATATGCAATTCCTCCTGGACAACTCCCTTTTCTTTCTGAATTTCCCTAGACGGCAATTTTGAATGCAGAAAAATATCTGCCACCCAATCCAAGGCAAGATCAAAATGAGCCGCGTCAACCTTGGCGTAATATCCCGTGTAATCTTCTCCGGTAAACGCATTGTACAAGCCCCCAACTTGGTCAAGTTCTTCTGCGACTGCCATTGGGGTGGGGCGTTTCTCGGTGCCCTTGAAAAACATGTGTTCTAAAAAATGCGAGATCCCGCTCTTGTCTTTAGTCTCGTACTTGGATCCTGTGCCCACCAATACCAAAACGGTCACCGCGCGGGTGCCTTTTTGAGGGATCGTAATGATCCGAAGCCCGTTTTTTAAGGTCGTTTTTCGAGCAGACATAGGCAAAAATGAGGTTCTTTCGTACGATCTCGTACCGTGTATCTTACGTCCCCTTTTTGCCTATGTCAAGCGTCGCTTTTTAGCTCCCTGCTCTCGATATATTTTGAAAATTCCTTTAATTTACGCGATATCGAACATCAGTCTTTTACGGCAACCCGTGCCTCCGAGCTGCCATGTGTTTTCCTGACTTAATCTCAAAGCAATTTTTACAAAGGATCTCAATAGAAAAACCTCCGTTTTTATTTTTAAATCGTGCGATATATAAATCTTTACCACTTTCTCGCCGAGCTTTACCGCGATCAATCCCACATGATTCGCATCGTTCTCCGGCCTCTCGAATTATTCTTTCTCGCCCCCAAACTCCAGTACATTTTTTGCATAACCCTTTTTTGTAATGAGGAATAAGAGTAGTACCACATGCCTTACAACGGGCATAATAAAAACTCCATCTTTGAGGCTGTTCAACGCCTTTAGTCTTCGAATCTTCCTTTAATTTATCTACATCTCTCAAGTTAGAATGAATCATTTTCTCATAGGTTAAGAATTCTTTAATATCAATTTCTAAACCATCAGTTATCTTCTTTTTCAATTCTTTGAGTAATGCTTTTTTGATAATTTGTCTAATTCTTTCTCGAGTAACATCTTCCTTCTCCCCAATTTGAGCAAGCGTTTTCCCTGCACGCCACTCTTCCAACAGTCTTTTTTCCCTTCCGGTGATAGAGCTGTGGGTCGCCCTCATCTGCTCTAACATTATTTCTTGTGAATTGTGAGGAATCTCCACAGTCCGCGCATTCTTAGGGTCCTTCTGTAGTTTGGAAGATTTCCTTGGAAGAAAAACCTCCCCCTCCAAGGATCCTCGAATATTTTCTACTTCTTTCTGTAACTCTAGGCTATGTGAGAGTTCTACTTTTATTTTTAGATAAGCATACCGAATTGTTGTATGATCACGATTCCCCAAAATCCTTCCAATTTGCGGGTAAGATTTACCCAAATCTTCTCTTAGCAAATAAGCAATTAGATATCGAGGTTTTATGAATTTTTGTTTTCTCCTTTTACTTAAAACTTGTTGAGGAGATACACCATAACGGGAGGTGATCGTCTCAATTAAACGTTTAGTGATACCTCTTTTCTTTTTAGCCTTTGCCATTGCTTAGAAAAGATTATGATTTTGGGGCTACATCTACTATGTTATGTGCAGCTTCAAAGAAAAAGCGCCCAAGATCCATAGCGGCTGCCGCATGAACTTTTCGCACTAGTTCTCCTAATACCTGGTTATCTATAATTTCTGCTCGAAAATTGTTCGGATCCTTTTTTTGAAGCTCATAAAGAGCCTCCTTAATAAATATATCCACATATCTTTGAAAGAGAAAGTCACGCCATTGAGCAGATTCAGCTCCTCCAGGCTCACGTTTTAAAATTTCTATTGCTAGAGGGCTAGAGGTATTAACCCAATAAATCCCATGCTGTAGATCTTGGGGCCTCTGGAAGACCAGCGGATCTCGAATGGTCAAATCGACTGTGCCGCTCGGCGAGATTCCGAGTGGATCTTGATCATAGCTCGAAAGTAAAACTTTTGGATGCATCGGTTTTTTATTGCTTCCAGATTTCGCCTCCACTACCTCCACTTCAACCTCTGCAACATATTTTCCTGCGCTTGCCCGAACCATCCCCTTTTCACCTCTATTCTTCCCCACTACCTCAATATTAACTATCCCTACGCTCTCCCCCTCTTCTGTAAGCTTTGCATTTTCTGACTTAACGACAAATTTATTATCTTCAAGCTCAATCGACAAATTTTCACTCACGACAGTAATCAAAGTACCAAAAGGGATAAGCTTTGGACTCGCAGTCTTTAAAGTAAGTGTGCAACTTTGCCCAACTGGAATTTCAGCTTTGACATATACAAACTCTAGTCCCTGATCTGGAGCTTCAAGCCGCCCTCGAGTTCGTGTTCCCCCTCCAAAACCTTCCCGTTCAATCCCTTGACCTAGAACTTCAGAAAAAAGTCGTTTCATAAACTTATCTTTCCACCGATTCAGCACCTCATTGAATTCCATTGAAAATTTCTTCATTTGCTCATTCTTTTCCTGCTGTTCCTTTGCGCTTATCTTTCCTGCAAGCTCATCTATTCTCTCAGCGATCCAATCAAGCAATGCCCTTGTCATCTCATTCTCAACCAACTTTGCACGATCATTCCTTACGCAATCATTCTCTGGGTCTTCTAAAATTGGGCATTCACACTCACCATAAATAAAAGCTGCTTGCGGGAATGTTCGCACCCCAAGTTCGTATAATTGATACGAAGCAATAACTCCTAATCCACCAATAATATCAATGCGATTCAATTCCCCTAAGGCACCAGATCGCCCCAATGCTTCCCCGGAAGTTTTTAAGACCAGCTGTCCTTGGAGGTACTTTGGGTTGCTCAATGATATTTCTTTTTGTGTCCCCTGATAACGATATGGCAACGCCTTTGGCATAGAAAATACTGTAGGTTCCTCAAAGCCAGAAAGTGAGGGTATCTCTTCCGGTTTTAATAAATCATAAGAGTAGTTTCCATTATGAATGACAGATACGGCAGCCCGCTTAAGAATTCTTTCTGACTGAGGATGACTTCTAAACTTTTCGACTACAGTTTTCACGCGAACCTTCTGCCCAATGTTTATTGGCCCTATCCCCTTGACTACCGTAAACCCAGTATCGGCCTTAAGAAGTTTTCTTTTTAACTCCAGGGGGATACGCATACGCGCAACATCGACTCCCGCTAAACTCAACGCTTCTTTGGGCTTCATTTCTCTGTTGCGGTAGCCAACGGCAAATCCGTATCGTTTCTTTTCACTAAATCCAAAAATACTCAGCTTACCCTCTCGGTAAGTCACGAAATGAGAACGAGTAAACATTTGGCGCATATAGAACTTCCCACCATTACCGTGTCCACCGTAAGTCCTGCTTTTCGATTTCCTCTTTGCGGCTTCAGGATCCCCCCACCGTTTGAATGCTTTAATAATATCTTCCTCGGTCATGCCCACAAAATCGATACACTCTATCGACGCCTGATCCCCTCTTGTTGCCCCATCAGTAAACCGCAAAATTATATACTGATTTGCATCAGAAACCCCCACGCGAATATACGCATCAACAGCATTCTTTAACCATTCTGCCAAGCCCTTCACATGGTCGAACTTGAACTCGTTGCCGATAATGTCAAGCAAGTGATCGTCAATCACATTCGGTTCTTCTTGGATATTTAAAATCCTAAGGTTTGCCATACTTAATCTTCATTTTTTACTTGATTTATTTTGCGCGGCTTTAGCCTCTAAAAGATGCTTGAATCTCTTCATCAGGAACCTATGGTATTCAGGAATCCTCTTTGTAATGGCGTCCTGCTCTTTCATACGTCGTATCTCTTTAACCACCTCGCTCATCGTCTCAACTCTTCCTAGAAAATCATTTTGTTGCGTTCTAACTGTTACGCCCAAATAATTATAGAAATCAGTATCCGTAATTTTTTCTTTTTCCGTCATCAAAAAAATACGCAACCCCTCGAGAGATTTGATACGCCCGATCTCTCGATCCACATATTTAGGAAGACGAGAAGAGAATTTTACTGATTTCCCTTTCGTGATATCTCTTAAACTTCTCCCTACACTTAACCCTCTATCCGTAAGAGCAAAGACTTTATTGCCGTAGGTAACTACCCCTTTTTTCTTGAGGTTATGATAAATGGCATTATTGACACTTTCGGAGTCAGGGAATTCTGGATGGCCTTTCAGATGAAAATGGTCAGGATATTTGTGAAACAGCGCCACGACAAGATCTTCAAATCCAATGTTTTGTTTCTGCTTTCGAGAAAGCTCGTACATCGTTAGGACAATCTTTTCTGCTCGAGAGAGCTCAATTTCTTTTTTATGGATCATAATAAAACTTCTCTTATAGTTTGAACTTTCGCTTTTTTCTGACTGTTTTAAATCGCGCCTTAACGGCTCGCAACTGCTCTTCAATGGTACCGAAAACTTTTGCTACATCCTCATCGATGTAGTCATACATACTCTTATTGGAACAATTCCCGAGTATCCGAAGGTCTTCCAAAATATTTTCGGTTCTCCGAGAAACTACTCTTCGAAATCTTTCCTTGCGAGTTTCCTCTTTTTGCATAGCTTATATAAATATAGTAGATACTTATATAGAATTTCTCCTATACTTTCATGATATTCCATATCTTATACAATGTCAAGTCCCTTCGACCGCACATCCCATTTCCTATTGCTTTTCCAGTGCGTTTCAAACGAAAAGCTCTCCAAGGGATTGTACTCTACAAAATTTGAGAAATTTCTTCAAACCGCCTCTTAAGTTTTTGTATGAGGTTGTCGAGAGGCACGCGGACTTGCTCCATGGTGTCTCCTCTATAGAAGAACGAAGATTTAGAGCAAGCTCTTATTCTTATCTCCACATAAAGTCAGGTACTTGAAGTCCCAGATCAAAAAGCGCAAAGCCGAATACTCATCCGGTTTTGTTTTGCTCGTGAGAAGTTTTTGGATATTTCGCATAAATTCCTGCTGTCCGCGAGAAAATGAATCTCCGGCGCTGTGACCCTTGAGCAAAGATATAACAACAGCATTTGACGGCTCAAGAAAAAGGCCGGCGAGCATATCTTCGGTCGGCTTTCTACCGTATTTCTCCAAACGTAAAAACGCGAAATCTTCTCTATAGCCGATATAAACAGTATGAGGATATGTACCAACCCTCACTCCCAACTTCTTCGCGGACTGGCATGAAAGCGCGTATGTAATCTTGTCTGCCAACACGCTTGCATTGGTCTTTGAATCCACAAGAATTTCATCATCGTCTCCCGCAACCTCATCGCTATTGCCGTGTCCATTCAAAATGACAAACGCTGGTTTCCTCTTTTTGGCGATACTTTCAAACTCTTTGCGATTCGCCCGCTCCCGCTTCAGATCAATTATTGCATATCCCTTTTGCGCGGCCAGTTTTAAATACTTCTCCGCCCACGCTGAAATATACCGAGTGGTATAATCATATTCCGGTCTCGTTATGAGAAGATGTTGTACCATATAAAATGCCTTCCTTAAGTCCCTGTAAAAAGGTCATCTCTATTTCTATCATTTTTTGACCGACTTCATCTCCACGACGAACTGACTCAATCATCTGATCCTTTGTAAATTCACCTGAGGAACCAAGAGAAATAACTGCGTCTGATGGCAACGTTTCAAGACGAGTTATGACGAGATCTTTTATTTCGTTATTGCTATTCTCGTCCATATATTTTATTCATTCTTATTAAATTATTTTCAACGTAATAAGTTTTTCTATGATCAGCTGGCCGAGTTCAGTTTCATTGTTTATTTCCAAGAAAGCAACATTCCATGTAACTGGCCCAGTTTCGGAAAGCACCAAAATAACCTCATTCCTAAGATTTAACGGCAGATTAGCGTATACCTTCAGAAAACGGTCTTTATCCTTCATATGGACATTATAACATACTACTAAGCCGCTTTTGAAGTTCTCGCGCAAGTTCGGCGATGGGGATGCGGACTTGCTCCATGGTGTCTCTGTCGCGAAGCGTTGCGTCGTTTTTCTCTAAAGTTTCGAAATCAATGGTAATGCAAAAAGGCGTGCCGATTTCATCTTGCCTTCGATAGCGGCGACCAATAGCGCCAACCTCGTCGTACTGACACGCAAATTCTTTTTGAAGCATGGAATACACCTCCTTGGCTTTCGCAACCAATTCGGGCTTGTTTTTCAGCAAGGGAAATACCGCGACTTGCACGGGAGCTACTTTTCTTGAAAGCTTAAGAACCGTCTCTTTTTCTTTTGTAGATTCTGTAGTCGTGGTGCGGCCGCCCTCAACTTCCTCATGAGCGTCAATCAAAAGCGCGAGAAGCGTACGCTCAACGCCAAGCGTAGGCTCAATCACGTAAGGGGTATACCGCTTCCCTGCTTCCTCGTCGAGGTAGCTTAACTCTTGGCCGGAGAATTTGGAATGCTGTTTCAAGTCAAAGTCGGTGCGATTCGCGATTCCCGCGATCTCCCCCCATCCGAATGGGAACTTGTACTCAATATCCACCGTGCGCTTGGAATAATGAGACAAGCTTGCTTTGGGATGCTCGTAGCGGCGCAGGTTTTCTTTTTTGAGTCCGAGGCTCAAGAAAAATTGCTCCCATTGGTCAACCCAAAAGTCAAACCATTTCTCATCTTCTCCGGGCTTCACAAAAAATTCGATTTCCATTTGCTCGAATTCGCGGGACCGGAAGATAAAGTTTCCGGTCGTAATTTCGTTCCGGAATGCTTTGCCTATCTGCGCGATTCCGAACGGCAGTTTTTGACGCATGCTTTCTTGCACCAGTTTGAAATTCACGAACATTCCCTGGGCGGTTTCGGGCCGCAAATAGGTCACATGCGAGGCATCTTCCACGGGGCCCAAAAATGTCTTGAACATGAGATTAAAATTCTTTGCTGGGGTAAAATCACGATCTCCGCAATTCGGGCATTGATTCTGCTCTTTTGCCTCGCCCTGGCCGACAAACCTGCCGTCAATCATGTGGTCGGCGCGGAATCTGCTGTTGCACGATTTGCATTCGATTAATGGATCAGTAAAGTTCTCAATGTGCCCGGACGCTTTCCACACATCAGCATGCATGAGAATGGCGCTTTCGAGAGCCACCACATTGTCCATCTGCTGAACAAAGCGGCGAAACCACTC
>Ga0209542_10005820_pt1 | contig 24333 bp, 34 predicted proteins | sample RifCSPhighO2_01_FD_184028 | JGI IMG/M metagenome (GOLD analysis project Ga0209542, IMG submission 184028) | Soil microbial communities from Rifle, Colorado - Rifle CSP2_plank highO2_0.1 (SPAdes) (version 2) | ecosystem: Environmental > Terrestrial > Deep subsurface > Rock core/Sediment ...
CGTAATTATAAAGTCCAGTAAAATAATAAGAAAAAAAGATGATAAATTTGAGATCGAAACAGATAACTATTACATATTATGTAAATTGGAGGGTAGTATATTATTTGTAATAAACGCAAAAAGAAAATGAAATGTCCAAAATGTGAATCAAAGATGAAATTGGTAGAAGTTAATATAGAGGGTGCTAAAAACAAAGTTTTAAGTTATCAATGTAGTAAATGTGATTATTTTGAATTTGACACACAAACAGGTTCAAAAGTATTGGAAGAATTGCGTGAACAGCCATTGAAAATAAAGCAGAAGATAGTAAAATTGTCTAATAACAGATTAGGAATATATTTTAATAAGCATTTGGTTGAGAGTCTAAATCTGAAACCAGGGGAACAAATAAGTATAACTGTGCCAGACAAAAAACATTTTTTAGTGCATTTAGAATAAATCCTTAGACTTAGTAAAGGCTTAAATCGGCACGTTAAAAACCAGATTAATAAGCTTTTTAAACCTTATCCACCAAATATAATTATGCAGGACAAGATATTAGATTTATTAATGCAAAAGGATGAAATTACTTGGCAAACCATTCTATTAGATTTAGTTAAAACTAATGAATTAGATCCATGGGATATAGATATTTCTATATTAGCAAATAAATATTTAGAAGTTGTTAAGAAATTACACGAAGCTAATTTATTTATTTCAGGTAAAGTCTTATTGGCATCAGCAATTTTATTAAAAATCAAAGCTGAAAAATTAATTATTGATGGTATAGGGTCTTTGGATAATTTAATGTTTCCTCAAAATGATGAATTAGAAGAACTCGGTGGTTTTCAAAATAGAAGAATAGAATTAGATACAGAGCCAAAGTTAACAATTAAAACTCCACAAACTAGAAAAAGAAAAGTTAATGTAAGTGATTTGATTTCAGCTTTGGAAAAAGCATTAGAAGTAAATGAAAGAAGATTGTTAAGAGTTGCAGAGAGAAATAGGGTTCCCGAAGGTTTAATTATTCCTGAAAAACCAATAGACATAACAAAAATAATTAGAGAATTGTACGATAAAATAATATTAATATTTTCTAAACAGCCGAAAGTATCATTCTCAGAATTAGTAAACAGTGAAAGAAAAAATGATAAAATTGCAACTTTTATCCCGTTATTGCACCTATCTAATCAAGAAAAAGTCGATCTCGAGCAAGAAACACATTTTGCTGAAATTTTTATAAACCTTCCAAAAGATTCACTCTAAATGTTTTATACAATTAAATAATAGTTCATTATAATTTCTATTCTTATCAATTTCATAAATACTAACACTTGTATTCTTAAGATAACTTAAACTATTAATATCTAAATAATTTATTTTTTTAATAACAGAAATTAAAGATCTTCCAAATCCCCCATGAGATACAAATAATAATTTATCATTCATATGTTTAATTAAAATTTCATCTAGAAAATTCTTAGCTCTAATTTCAGATTTTTCCCAAGTTTCTAATCCTGGAATTTGTTCTTCAGGGAATTTCGATTCAAACCTTTTTGTACCTTCTAAAGTACCAAGATATCTTTCTCTTAATTCCTTGATAAAATATATTGGTATATTTCGATGATATTTCATAATTTCTTTAGCAGTATGGGCAGCTCTGCTTAAATCACTAGAATAAACCACATCAAAATTTTCATTTTTCAATCTTTCAGATAATAGATAAGCCTGTTTTTCACCAATTTTATTTAATTTTGTATCCCTATGGCCTTGAATTATATTATAAACATTGTCGTCAGTTTCTCCATGTCTTGTTAAAATTAATCTCATAAAATTTAGAAAAATAACAATTTTATAAACATTATTCTAATTTAAATATATCATTCAAATATAACTCTAAAGCACATGCAGGCATTTCTAATCCCCAATTTTTTAAGACAGCAGGATGTACTTCCCCCATAAAACCAATTTCTTTTTTATTAAAATAAATGCTGCAACATCTTCCAGGAATAAAACTCCCATGTTCATTTTCTTTAATTTCATATTTTATTTCCAGAGAATCCATTAAGAAATCTAAAATTTGTTTTATTTCTGTAAAATTTGCATTTGAATGGCAGTTTACAAGACTTAATCTCAATAAATCTTTTGATTTAACATCTTTTGTTTCATCAGGAACAGTTACATGACTAATTTCAAATAATTTATGTGGATATTCAATACTTCTGTTATTATTCAAAGCTTTCATTAGTTCAGGTAACAACCAACACCTAATCATATTTATACCACTCTCAACACTTTTTCCAAGTTTAATATGCTTCATTTCTTTAATATTCATTTTGTCAAATTGATCTTGTTTGCTTGTAACAAATAAAGTAAACAATTCCTGGTACCCGAACCCAACTAATAAATTACTCAACGCACCTTTTATTTCAACAGATTTTGTAGTACTACCAATTGAAGCAACATTATTCATTCTCAATTCAAAATTATTAAATCCATAAGCTCTTGCAACATCGTCTATAATATCAACATTATGCCATATATCTGATCTGTTGCTTGGAACTAAAATTTCTAATTTATCTTGGGTTACAGATTTAACTTCATACATCATCTTTTCAAGTAATTTTTTTATTTCATTTGAATTAAAATTCATTCCAAGTAATGAATTAACTTCTTCCACTATTAAGATTCTAGATTCTTCTTTAAATTCAGGAATAATTAAATTTTTATTTTCATACTTTACATTTATAGAATAAGCATCACCGCCCATGTCTATTAAAGCTCCAACTAAAATATTAAACGCATTAGTTATAGTTTTTAAATCAATTCCTGTAGCTTCAACAAAAACCTCTTTTGTATTTTCATCAATCTTCCCAACATCATGTGAATTTACAATCGGTGGCATACTCATAATAATATTTTTATAATCTTTGAAAATTGGAAATTTTTTCCATCCTTCAACTAAGTGTTTATAAGTTCTTCCTGTTGGATGTTTTTCTAATATTTCTTCACCAGTAATTTCTTCATTATATTCTAATGGTCTATATTTAATTTTTTTTGGATTTTCAGAAGTATAAATAACTGGAAAATTAATTTTATTTAAAGGATACAATCCAAGTCCTCCTTTTCTTCTATTTCTTAAAAATGTTCCACCCAATTTTTCTTGTATTCTTATTATTTCTTTTATTTTTTCGTCGTCAAATTTCAAATTTTTAACAATACATGCAACAGCGTAAGGCCATTCTTTTGCAGGATCAATTACATTCATAACTAAATCAGATTTTTTTATTTTATATTTTTCATTCTTCAAACCCAAGTATGATCTTAAAGCTCTAACTAAACCATACGTAGATAATAAATCAGGTCTCTCAGTTGTGACATCTATTCTTAGATTATCACCTTCAGAATTTTCAAGTTCATAGCCTAAATTAAATAAAATTTCTTCTAATTCTTTCAAGCTTAATTTCTTTACCAATTTATTCAACACTGAATGTTTTGTTTCTAAAATTACCATTTTACTTTATGTTTTCTCAGCCAGTTTAAATCCGCTGTAGCCCCAAGCATATTTCTAATATCTTTCTGTTGGTGTATCATCATTGCCAATCTTTCAACACCTAACCCCCAAGCAATTACAGGTACATTTATTCCATAGGGCTCTAAAGATTCAGGTCTAAAAACACCTGAGTTAATTAATTCAACCCATTTTTCTAATTGTTCATTATAACCAATGCATTCCATACTAGGTTCAGTATAAGGATTATAAGTCGGCTTAAATTTAATTTTGTAAATTCCCATATTATTATAGAACTCTTTTATATAACCCATCAAATCTCTTAAAGTTAATCCTTCATCCATAATAAAACCTTCACTCTGATGAAACTCAGGTAAGTGTGTAGCATCTATTGCTTCGTTTCTGAAAATTCTTCCTATATAGAAATATTTTGCAGGTGCTTTAATATTTTTTTCTCCGAAATATCTGAATGTTGTTGCAGTAGTATGCGTTCTTAATAATAATTGTTTTGCAATTTTTGGATCCCATTTATAACCATAACCTTTTGACCCAGATTTTCCCCCAGATTCATGTTCAATAGCTATTTTCTTTGCTAATTCTTCAGGAATTTTTCCTTCTTGTTGTAAAAAAAATGTATCTTGTACATCTCTTGCTGGGTGATCTTGTGGAATCCACATTGAATCCATACACCAAAAAGCAGTTTCCACTAAAGGACCTTCCATTTCTTTGAAGCCCATATTCATAAAAATTTTTCTGATTTGATTCATAGTTTCTTGCAATGGATGCAATCTTCCACCATAAACCTTAGGAACATTAGCTTTAATATCATAAATTCTAAAATTTTTCTTTTTCCATTCTTCATTTTTAATTATTTCCGGATTTAATGTTTCTATTAAGTCTAAATCTAATTTAATTTTTAATAATTCTTTTCCCAATTCAGTTAATTCAATAATTTTATTTTCTTCATCATGAATTTTAATAATTTCTTTTCTCTTAATCAAATTTTCAAATGCAAATTTATCTTCAGGATTTAATTTATCAAGTTCTAAATCTTTAATCTTTAATCTTTCCAATAATCTTTCTTCAATTGATTTCTGATTGATTAATTTTAATCCAGATTCATTTAATTTAAATTTTACTTGCTGTCCAGGCACAGTATCTAAAATTCCTTTTCTCTTAAATAATCCCACACACACATTAACTTCTTCATTGCTTAATTCAGAATTTTTTTTAATATCCTCCAAACTTAAAGATTTTTCATCTAAAGTTTTTAGAAAAATAGATTCAGGTAATCCTGTTTTTGCATATTTTAAACCATTAACATCTAACTTTAATATTTTCTTTTCAGAAGTATTTAATTTTATTATTTCCTTATTTTCAAGCCATTGTAAGGCTCTTAATATTTCAACTTCTTGTAATCCAGAAATATTAGCTATAGATTTAACATCTTTATTTTTTTCTAATAAAGGCAATACTTTTCTCTCTAAAGGATGTAGTGTATTAGCTAATCTCTTCAGATCTTGCATTTAAAAAATAGTTTAATTTTAATTAATAAGGCTTTTGGATAATTAAAGTTCACTAGGCTCAATCATTCCTTCTAAATTTCTAATCCTTTCAGATATTTCATTAGCCAAATTTTTATCTGCTGTAATTATTTTAATAATTCTTTCTCTTGGATTAACTGAAACATATTGTAATCTCCCATTTAAACCTTCAATAATAGCAAGTTTTGCTTCTATAGGCCTATAAAAATCAGGATCGTATTTTGCAGTTATTCTATATTGCATTTTGTATAGGTTCATCCTCGTCAGCTAATTTAAATGGTTCATCAGGCAAATTTGAATTTTTATAATCCATATTAAAGTTTTTCGCATTAATTAATTTAGCAACAATATCATTAGCAGTTTTTTCATTAACTGTAGATATTATTACTCTGTTTATTGTAGTATATTGAGGATGTACAGTAATAGTAAGTTCATCTTTTGGAACATTTAATAATTCATTAAATAGATCTAACTTCACTTTATCATATTTTCCAACAATTAAATAAGCTTCATTATACATAGAATTACTCCTATTAATCCATTTTACTAAAAAGATCATTATACATTACAAATCTATCTATATAATCTAAATGATCTAATAAAATTGATTTTTGCAGCATTCTATAACTATTAACAGCTTGTTTTAAATCGTCATTAATATTAATTGGAACGTCAGTAAACTTAATTTTTTGAGAATTTATCATACCTTCAATAATTTCATCCCTATAATTTTCTAATCCTAAACTTAAAATTTTACCTTCAATGATACCATTTTTATATGCTATTTCAGATTGAAAAGTTAATTCCACTATTTCTTTTTTTAGTGCATCATAATTTGTAAGTATAACTCCATTTTCCTCAAACAGTTCAAATGATAAAACATCATCTATAGAATTATCAAATCTTGTCCTTATTCTATCAATTTCCATTATTTTTTATTCCAAGCAGAATCAAACATTTCTTTCAATGCGCCAGCGAAAAACGGTGTTGAAACCCATATGCCAACATCAGCACTTTCATGTAAATTTTTATCATTTTTAACCATAAATACTATTTCTTTTCCATCTACAATTACAAACCTAGCATTCATATCTAAATCTTTTATTTTCGCAAGTTCACTTAATTCTTTTGCAGCATCTTTAGCTTTAGATTCTTTTAATGGAGCTGCTATTTTTATATTGACTTTATTTTTTAATTTTCTTAAAGTTGTTTTAAAATATTCTAATTTTCTAGGCAACCCATCGCTTGTAGTTGCAATATAAATATCTTTTTCAGCATTAGACATCAAATTCAATATATGTTCATATAAATTACTTCTTCCCTTAAAACTGCCTGAAATGCTTAAAGGATCAACATGTTCTATACCTTCTTTAAACAATAAGCTTAATTCACCAAAAATATCGGTTTCTTGAATCGCGTCAATCATCTTCATTTGAGTATCTGCTTTTTCTTGTAAACCCTTTTTTACCCTTTTAATAACTTCTTCAGGTGGAACTGCCAAATATTTTATCGGCCTGCCTAACTTCATAATTATAAAACCCTTTTTCTCTAAACTTTCTAAAATATCATAACTTCTGCTTCTTGGAACATTGCTCATATCGCTCAATTCGCCTGCAGTTGCAACTCCTTTGCTTAATAGAGAAGACCAAACTTTAGCTTCGTAAATATTTAAATTAAATATGCTTCTCAGCTTTTTCAATAATTCTTCATTGACTATCATGCTCATATACTACTACAAGGTGACAGAACTATTTATAAAGCTTTCGCTTATGTTATTACTTAGAGATGATAAATTACATAACTAAATCAAATTTTCCATAAGTAGTTTGTGATACAGGAAATTCAAACATCACATAGCGCATAGCTTCTTTCAATAAATTTGCATCATTTCTCGCTTTTAATTCCAAAACGTAGAAAGGACGTTGAGTATTTACTTGATCTACAGCAGCCAATAATCCTTGAGGGTTTCTTGCAATTGTTCTTCTAAAATAAATATTATTATGTTCACTATTGGTAACTTTCTTCAGCATTTTTCTAACATTTTCATTTTCTATTCCATCAACATCATTTGGCATATTTTGATTCAATATAAAATATATTTTGTCTTTTTTCTGAGGAAAATACCTAAATTGCCCGGCTTCATTTTTTCCAATTTCAGATGCTCTTGTGAAAACTATCTGTGCTGATTTGACTTGAGTATTTTCTCCCCAAATTAACCTGTCTCTTAATCTAACTTTAACACTTCTTCCAGAATATTCAGGCAAATTATTTCCCAAATACTTATCATTATAAAATCCGGTCTGACTCAAATTTAAATCAAATTCTTTAGCTAATTTACCCAATAATTCTTCAGGTTTTTCTTGATTTTTAATTAAAAATCTTGACTCTAAATAACTTTCAATCCCAAAACCAGCATCTTTTAATTTTCTTTTATAGTTCCAATATCTTGCTTCGTTTACACCAACTTCCAATCCAGCTACAATAAATACAGACGCAATAAAACTTGCAGTAGCAACAAGCCAAGGAGGTGCATTCGGAAGTAAATCTAAGCCTTTATACATTAACCCAATATAAACTGGATCGTGAACTAAAATATCTTCAATTAAACTAGTGCTTCCATTTTTCATAGCTTTTTTAATATAAAATGATAATTCCTTTCTTTTATCTTCAGGTGTTGTTTTGTAAACTTCAAGTGCTTCTTTTATATGTGCAGGGAAGAAACCAACTTTTTCTATAACTGGACCCACCAAAGATAAAGTCATATTTTTTGTATTTTCATCCAATTCAAAATTATTTATTCCATAGGTCATTCCAGCAGTTCCTAAAACATTTATAACCATCGCAAGAGCTTCATCTCTTCCAAATCTCTTAAATACATCCCAAAAAGGATTACCAGGAATCACTATATGCTGTTCTGCTAATTTTTTTTCTAAGTTCATGAAAAAATTTATACAAGAAAGATTCTTAAGTCTTACTAGCAAGCTTTAAATTTCTTTTCTTTATATTTTTATTATGCCAATCGACGATGCATTAGAAAATTTACAGGAAAATGGTCTAGTTAAAAGATTGAAAGATTACGCAGCAAATTTAAATTCTAAAATTGAAGCAGAATCTCAAAGACCTTACAAAGATAAAGAAGATATTGAAAGAAATCTTGCCATTTACACTGAACTTAAGAATAATTTTTTAAAAATATTTCCAGAAGTTAATGTAAATGAAGTAAGGAGATATTCTAAGATACCCCAAACAATATATGAATTAGCTTTACCAAATAGAACAAAAAATGCCCTAAGTAATAGTGAAATTGAAAATATAGATGAGTTACTAGAACTATCTGAAGTTGAAGTATCAAAAATAAAAAATTTAGGAAGAACCTCTCTCAAAGCGATAAGATCAGAATTAAATAAATATGGTTTAAAATTAAAAGCACCATATAGAACTGATTTCTAAAGTTTTTTCATCATATAATAATATGGAATATCAAATCCTATTTTACTGTAATATTGTTGTATTGGAGAATTAGGTTCAGCAAATAAAGTAACATAATCTATATTTTTTCTTTTAAATTCTTTCAATAATTCTTTGATAAGTATAGAAGCATATCCTTTGCCTCTTGCCTTTTTTAAAACATAAACTTCATCAATTTGACCATATCTTTCATACCACATTATTTTTCCTTGATTGATTATTTTTCCTAAAGAATACCCTACAATTTCCCCATTATCTTCTTCAAGTATATAAATAATAAATTTTGAAAAATGTTTATAATAATAATTTTTCTGAAAATCTTTATTTTTCTTGTATTTTTGCTCTTTTAATTTAGCTAAAGGTGAATTTCTTTGTAATTGCTTGCAAAATAAGAACCCCAAGTAATCTAAAGTCCTAATATCATATTTAGTAGCTTTTCTTATTTTCATAGTGTATATTGAAATATGCAAAATTATATAAAAATTTAGGCTTAAGCCTATATAAAATTTTTCTTTTTTAAGGCTCTGTCCTAAATCTTTTTTAATCAATTTTTTAGTTCTTTTTCAATTATATTTTTGAAATTTTCATAAGGTTGAGCACCTTCAACTAGCACACCATTAATAAAATAAGCAGGTGTTCCTTGGACTCCAGCAGATGAACCATCTTTTATATCATTCAAAACTTCATCCCTATATTTGTCGGAATCAAGACAATTATTGAATTTTTCAGTATTTAATCCCAATTCTAGAGCCCAATTTTTTAAATTTTCAACATTAATTTGTTTTTGATTATTAAAGATTTTATCATGATATTCCCAAAATTTGCCTTGTTCATCAGCGCATTCAGAAGCTTCAGACGCCTTTGCTGCAAATTCATGAAAACTAAGTGGAAAATCTCTATAAACTAATTTAACTTTGCCTGTTTTTATATATTCTTCCTCCAAAAAAGGTAAAGTTTGGGTAAAAAATTTTGCACAATAAGGACATTGAAAATCACTGAATTCAATTATTGTAATCGGAGCTTTTTTTGATCCCTTGAAAGGATCATCATCTGTATCAACCTCGGTTCTTAAAATTTTATTATCTGTAGTAGCTAAGTTAGATGCAAAAACTTCAAATTTATCATTTAAGTGAAAAGTACTATAAAGATTAATTAATGTAAATATTATGCTTAAACTTATTAATAAAATTAAAATTTTATTTTTTTCCATAAAGATACACTAAAAATTCCAATTATATATTTATTGGGACAATAATAGAACAAATTATTTTTCCCAAGACTCAATAAAATTATCTACAAGTTTATCAATAAAGCTTTCTTTGTAAGTAGAAATAACTTTCAATATTTCATCTTCATTTTTCAATTTATATTTTTTTCTTTTAGAATTTTCATAATATATTATAATATTATTTTCAACTAACTTATTTACATACCAACTTACACTAGAAGGAGAAATATTCAGAAAATTTACAAGGCCTTTATGGTCAATATCCCTTTCCATCAAAATTTTTATTATTATCTTTCTAAAATTTTTCTGTCTTAAAATTCCAAGAATTTTCCTTTCAACTTCATTTAAACCAAGGGGATAAATTCTTTTATTAGAAGACCTTTCAATTTTAATCAAATTCAGTCTTTCCAAATAATTCAGGTGATAATCAAGATTTCCTGTGCCTATTGAAATTTTTCTTTGCAATTCTCTGAAGTGCATGCCTGGAAATTTTTGTATAGCATTGTATAATTCCTTTCTAAAATTTAAAGATAAGACTTTTTCTTTTTTATTTTCGTACAGATTCATCTTAAGATTCCAAGGGCAAATAAAATTAATATTACCAAATTAAATGCATGGGTCAAAATAATTAAAGGATCAATTCCTAATGTCATTATATTTATAGCCAATATTATTTCCTTTATCGCAAAAATTAGAAAAGCCCCAGAAATAAATAGGAATTTTGTTTTTCTATTTCTTTTAAATGCAATAATAGAAATTACAAAAAGGAAAATAGCTAATAATGCAATAATTACATGCATTATATTATGCATTAAATTTCCTAAAATTACTTCAGACATAATATTTAGAAAATTTATTTACTTATAAGTTTATTTATCAAATAAAAACAGTTATATACAATTAAATTTAAAATTTATATATGAAACATAATTTAAGAATAACTTTCCTATTAATTTTGTTATTTTTATCATCACATTTCATCGGTTTATTCATAATAAAGCATTATTTGCCAAAAGACCAAGAATTGCCGTTAAATATAGAAAAGCCAGAATTTGAAGAAAAAACATCTTATATTCCATTAATAATAACAATTTTATTAGCAACAGGTTTAGCTTTAATTTTAATTAGATTTAAAGCATTTAAAATATGGAAATTTTGGTTTTTAATTTCAGTATTTGTTACTTTATCAATAGCATTTTCAGCATTTATTTTTGAAAAATTAGCAATATTTATAGCTTTAACATTAGCAATATGGAAGACTTTCAAGCCAAACCTATACATTCATAATTTAACAGAAATATTTATTTATGGTGGTTTAGCAGCAATTTTTGTTCCAGTTCTAAATGTTTTTTCAATTATTATATTATTAATTCTAATTTCAATTTACGATGCAATTGCAGTATGGAAAACAAAACATATGATTTCAATGGCAAAATTCCAGTCAGAATCAAATATTTTTGCAGGTTTGTTAATACCATATAAATCTGAGAAAAAAATAAAAGTAAAAGAAAAAATTTCATCAGGAAGTCAAGCAATATTAGGTGGTGGAGATATTGGATTTCCATTATTATTCTCAGGTGTAATGTTAAAATTATTTGGGTATATTCCAGCAATAATAACTTCTCTAACAGCTGCTTTAGCATTATTTACTTTATTTTTATTAGCAGAAAAGAAAAAATTCTATCCAGCAATGCCTTTCATAACTGTTGGTTGCTTAATTGGATATTTAATTGTAAGAATCATACTTTAGACCAGAAATATAATCTTAATTCCTTTGTTTCTGGACCGCAATCCAAAATAGCAGGATCACAACCAAGCTCAACAAGAGGATTTGTACCAGCAACCTGATTTTCTGCAGTTACATCAGGAGATTTAACAGTAACACTTTTTGTATAAACATCTTTATTCGTAGCTTGTATATTACTATTAAAAATATCTTCCTCATTACTAACTCCACAATCATTATTTGGAGTTATACATTCAGTATTGGGATCTCCAGAATAATAACAAGGTGTTTTTATTAATACTTTTTGTCCTTCTGTACAACCAGGAGTACTCAATGGACATTCAAAATTAACATCACATAAAATTTCAGCATGTTTCCAAATACTCCCTGTTCCAAGAATATTATCTATTCTTTCTATTACTAGTTCAAATTTGCTAGTATCATCAGTTTTTAAAATGATTTTTCTAAATTCTGGATCTTGTTGTACACTTTTTAAAACTACATCAGCACTTATTTCTAAATCAGCAGGCAAAGCACCAGTATTTCTATCAGCTTTTGGAAGTATATACAATACTAAACCAAATACAATAAGAATTGCTATTATAGCTTCCAAAATTTTTAAGTATCCTTTTTTGTTTACCATACTTGTAGAGTTACTATTACAGGTATTAATTCTCCTTCATCATTTAATATAAAATCACTAAATCTTCTGCTAAACACATTGACATTTGCAGGTGGACTGGCAGTTTCTGGGTATATCAAACCTTTAAATCCATAATCATCAAAATTAAATTTTTGAGGTGTTGATTGTAAATCGCTTTCTCCACTTATTATAATTCTAAATTCTCTGTTCAAAGGAAATCCCCATTCTTCTTTTACATCATCTAAAGATTTAATCTTTAATAATTCTAACTTAACCAAAGATACACCTTCTAATTCTTCAGAAACACCTATTTGATATTTGGCTCTGCAATGTTTATTTTCACGATCAACAATATTATTTTCAGGATTCAAATCCCTATTAATAATACAGGCAGTTATTGCTTGTCCTTCATTTTCTAAGATAATTGGACCCAAAGCATTACCTCTAAGATTAATAATATCACCTGTATAAATTAAATAATTTTTCGTTTTTTCATTTGGTAATTTAAGTTTAGTTTTAATATAGAACCTATGTGGCGAATATGTTTCATCCAAAAAAGATTTAAGGGCTTTACCTTCGCTTGTAACTAATGGAATTTTATCATTCGAATTCCTGCTATCTGCAAAAACATCAACAATAATTTGATTTTCATCATCTTCAGGAGTTGTATCTACATCCCAATCTGTTATATCGGGATCTTTACCATTTTCTTGATCGGTGTTTAGAGAATCTGCTTCTGTTGGCCCATCATCATTATCAACAAAATAAACTTCCAAATTTTCTTGTTTTAAATTTTTAATTAAGCCATAAATACCAGAATCCATATTCGGATTATGTGAATCTCCAGGTAACCCTCCAAAATAAACAACTTTCCCTCCGTTATCAAACTGACAAGAGAATACCGGTACACCAGATGAACTATCCTCAGTACAATATTTAACAGGTTCAATAAATATCGGAACTCTACTAATATTCCACATTATATCGCTTCTAAAATTATCTTCTAATACATCTAAAAGTACATTGGAGCTATTCACAGGGTTTACTCCGGGCTTAAAAAAAACCAATATGAAACCTATAGCTAATAAAAACATAGAAATTCCAATAATCCAGTCTATTTGTGCGCCTACTCCTCTTTTTTCCATCTTGAAAATAAATCCTTTGGTATTAATAAAATTAATGTCATAACATCTGTTGGTTTCATTAATCCAGTAATTGTACTAGTAATTAGATATCCTCCAATTATCATTATCATTGAATGTTTTATACCTGATCTATAATCTCCTTCAGAAAATTTTCCAGCCATTAATCCAGCAAATAATCCTTGAATTACAATTGAAGTTAAAAATAAAGATCCAAAATCTATATCACTGGAACTTCCACCACTTAAGCCAGATAGTCCAACAGTTCCCAAACCACTACCAATATCTCCACTTATAGCACTTATTTTAGGAATTAAAAATAACTGTAGAACAACCATTATAGCCACGAACATAAAATAGATTATATAAGCCTGTATTAATTGACTATATGCATTTGTTTTTCTTTCATCTTTAATTTGTTTAATCTCTAAAACCGATCTGGTAACAGCTTCCAAAACAGAACCCATATCACCACCACTTTTTTCAGCCTCTATAACTATAGCAATTGATCTTTTAACGACCTCATTTTTTGTATCCTTAGCAAATATAGTCAAAGCGTCATGCAAAGGGTATCCCCAGTCAATTTGATTAGCTAGTTTTTTTATATAAGGTGTTAAACTTCCAAAATCATTTCCAGAAACATGAATTATTGCTTGAGGTATAGTAACACCAGATAATAAAAAATATCCCTCCAACAAAAATACCTAAAATTAGAACTGGATTAAAATACCATTCTTTTACTTCAAGCTTAGTAAAATCAAACAATAAAATAAAATCTAAGGCTATAATAAAAAGTCCAAAAAATATTCCAAAATAATGTTGAGTTTTTAATTCCATTTATAGTCCTTTTTGTGAAGCATTTACAAAAAACATAAATCCTACATTTAACACAGGTAAAATTCCTGCAATTCCAACCCACGCAACAGTTTTTACATCTAAACCACCTATCTTACCACCAATTGAATTTATTATTGCAAATGTAACCAATAATAACAATGGTGCAGCAATTAAAATAGAAGTATAAACTTCCGAATATGTAGCTAAAGCTTCTATTTGTTTCTTTCTATCCAGCCTGTAAATATTTAATGCATCATCTGCTTTTTCTTTTAAATATCCTTTCAAGTCGCCACCAGTTTCAATAGTAGAAATCATCCCATTAAGCAATTCTTTAAATTCAGGGCTTGCAGTTGTGTTAGAAACATTTCTCAAAGCATTGCTTAAATTATACCCAAATAAATTTACATAATTCATAATTTTTTTAATTTCTTTTCTAAGTTCAGGATATTCTTCAGATTCAGCAATTAATTCAAAAATACTTAAGGGTTGTGCTCCGGAACCAGCAACAGCACTCATATGCACAAGTGCAAAGGGCAATTCTAATTTTATTTTCTTTCCTTTTTGCCCAATTAAACTTGCAGGATAAAAATAAAATCCAACAAAAGTTAAAATAGTGCATAAAAAACTTATTAAAATTATTAAACCAATATTTAATTTAAATGCAAAATTTAATATTAAAAAAAATAATAATGATCCTGGAAAAGACAATAAAGTAAATAATAACATCATACTAACATAGCTTCTAGATAATAATTCCATCTCAACAGTTAAAAAATTTCCAAACATAGGCTTAAAAAAATTAGGATATTTTACAATTAGATTATCTGCAGTTTTTTTCATTAATTTATTTGCAAATTCACCTAAAGAACTTGGTTTATAGATAGTATAATCAATTTTTTTTAATTCCTTAACATTAGTATTCTTATAATTTTTTATAAAATTTTTTAATTCAGAATCACTAATATTTAATTCTTTCATAAATTGTTTTTTATTCTTATCTGTCAATTTCTTGAATGATATAGAATTAGTTTCAAGTTCCTTCTTTTCAGGAGCAATAGGCAAAGTTCTTTTAAATTCGGGCTTAGGCAAATTAAGGTTAGGTTTTTCTTCAACAGTTTTAAGTTTATTAAAGATATTTTGGTTTTCTTTTAATATTAAATCTAAATTAAAATCAATATTATTCTTAAGAATATTTTTGTTTCCAGGATTAATTTGCCTTTTGATTTCGCTAATTCTGTTTACATAATTAAGAATATTCCGAGCACTGTTTGAAATTTCACCTTGCATTTTTTTCTTCTTTTGCTAATTTATCTATAAGTGCTAGCAAATACAAAATTTGTTTTTTTAAATGACTAATTTGTAAATCTATTTTAGATATATCTTCTTTCTTACAAATTTTTCTTTTAGTAAGTAAATTTTCATAATTCTGTGCTACTTCTGAAAGTATCATTGCATTTTGTTTTAATAATGTTAAGCTCATACTATTCCGAATTTTGATAATACTGATTTAGGTGATTTATAATATTCATGAATTATATGCTGTACTTGTTTAAATCCAATTACTCCTCTTTTTTGTATTTCTTTCAATAATCTTGTTCTTAATTTGAATTCATTCATTACTTGTTCCATAGAAAGACCATACTGAATTGAGATTTTTTCAAATACTTTGCTTCCAGGATTTAAATTAAAAGTATCTGTTTTTGGATCCCACATAAAAACATTATTTATTACTTCTCCTCCAACACCTTCTCTAACTTTAATTATTTCGTCAATTCTACTTGCTTTCCTAACTTCTTTTCCTTTTACTCTTGTTTGTGACATAACTACAACAGCACTCAAAGTTTCTATTAATGATCCTGATAATTCAATTGGTGCAGTTTCCAATCTTCTTATTAAAGTGCTGACATTTTCAGCGTGCATTGTAGCCATAGAAGGATGTCCCGAAGCCATAGCCTGGAATAATACAAAAGCTTCCTTACCTCTTACTTCACCAACAATAATATAATCTGGTCTTTGTCTGAAGCTTGCTCTTAATAAATCGAATAAACTTACCTCTCCATATCTTTGACCTAGTAAATTAGTCAAACCAACACCGCTTCTAGAAACACTTGGTAACCAGTTTTCATGCTCAAGTTGTAATTCTCTAGTATCTTCGATTGAAACAATTCTTGCTTGTGGAGGAATAAAAAAAGCACAAACATTCAAAAAACTAGATTTACCTGAACCAGTCCCACCAATTACCATATAGCTATTTTCATATTCAGTTAGCATCCAAAGATATGCAAGCATTTCGGCATTCGTTGTTCCTTTCATTATTAAATTAATTGGACTCCAAGGCTCCTTTGTAAATCTTCTCAGGGTAAAAGTTGGTCCTTTGGAACTAATATCTGTACTATAGGTTGCATTCACACGCCCTCCATCAGGCAAACTTCCATCAAGTAAAGGTTCAGCATAACTAACATATCTTCCGCATTTCTGAGCTAGTTTTTCAACGAAAGCAGCCATTTTATGAATATCAGTATAAACTAAATTAGTTCTAATATTTCTATATTTCCTATGTACTAAATAAACAGGGCTATTCAACCCATTGCATTCAATATCTTCTATTAAAGAATCATTTATCAAAGGCTCTATTTCATTTAATCCAACAAAATCCCTGTAAATGTAATACATTATTTTCAAATAAGATTCCATTGATAAATCAATTGATAATTCTGTAAGTAAAACACGAATATTTTTTTCTAAATATAATAGAATAGTATCTTTATCTTTAACACTTATAAAACTTAAATTAATTAATTCCCTTATTCCATCTTCCAAAATTTTTAATGTCTCATTTTCTTTATCATTTAATTGCGGTTCTTCAATAGAATAAACTAATTCTGTATTTTCTTTATCCCACTTTATATGTGCATAACAGTAAGGTGGAATTAAGGGATATTTGAAATCGAATAATTTCGGATCTTTTATTTCAGGTAGATCAGGCATGGAAAATTGCTCAATTTTAAAAGTAGGTTTATCTGTTTTTTCTATTTCTTTTATTCCTGTTTTTACTAATTGTGGTTTTGGAGGCAATATTGATTTTGGAATTGCAGTTGGAATTTTATTTTCTAAAATAGGTTGATTAGTAGGTTTATTATTATCTTCATAAATTCCATTTTTAGGTTTTAATTTTCCTGTTAATATTAAAATAAAATCTATTAAGTTCCATATCCCTAATCCACCTAATGTAAATAATTTTAAAAATCCTAATCCAATATAACCTAAATAAAATCTATCAACACCAAGACAACCTAAAAAGAAGGACAATAAAGCTGCAACTACTTTACTTTTATTTTTTGGAGCATTTCCAGATGGAACAGCCAATATATTCATGACTAAGTTAATATCCATAATTTCCTCTTTTTCTTAAATAAGAATTCGTTTAATTATATTATAAACATTTCTATTTGTAAATTAAATTTGTGATATTCCAATTTTAATTTCATCGGTATTACTATCAACACCATTATTTCTTACCAAAATATCTCCAACACCACTGATTTTACTAACTGGAGCATCTATTTTAGCTACAGTATTATAATCTAAATTTAATTTAATGACATAAGATCCTTTTGTAGATGATTTTTCAGTGCATACTTTTACATTACCTTCAGCAACCCAAGTTCCTGTATCAGTCGTAATGTCACATTCATCAACAGGTTCTGTCAAAAATGCCTTAGAATTAAATTCCCATTTAACATTACTATTTATATTATCTACAGAAAAATCTCCCCTCTTCAATTCTAAAGTTATAACTCTCTGTGTTCCCGGCCCACCCCTAATAACCTCTCTTATGTTTGCATCTAAAATTTGAAAAGAATTTTTAGTTTGCACAGCAATATTTTTATCTCTTAATTTATTTATTACAGGTAATCCTGCAGTTAATAAAATAGTTATTATTATTATTCCTAGACCAAAATAAAGAATTGCACTAACCCAAATATCACCTTTTTTGGTTTTCATAAAAAATTAAATATCTTGCGTGCTTTCGCCGCAGATTTCTTCTTTTCCAGCAACAGTTACTTTAGGTTTAACTCCTAACTTAACAGGTGTTGTTATTTTTGTATCCAAATAATCTAATTGGAATGTTTTTATATTTTGAGCCTTTACTGTGTAATCTGTTGATGTTGGAACTGTTGTAATTCCAGTAGGTGTTTTTGTATCAAAAGTATCCACAACCGTTTCACCAACATTATAGACTCTAAATATCGATCCAGTTAAATCATCTGATGCGCCATTGTCAACTGCAACTTCTAAAACTTTATTTGTTCCTAAAATCTTAACAGAAGAAACTAATTTTAAATTTGTAGCAACTTCTGTACATACAGAGCTTAATCTTACTGTATTGGCTGTATCTTGCTGAGCTTTAGAAAAAAATCCACTGCCCCAAGTAAAAAAAACAGCAGCTAAGACAACAGTGAACCCAAGTATTAGGATTGTTGCTATAATTGGGCTTATACCTTTTTTATTCATTTAGTTCACCTTAAGCAATTGGGAAAACTTTTCCTTCTTGACAAACTTTCTTTACGCCATCAACATCAACAATTAAGTTTACTTCTACTTCTTTATATTTGACTGTATTTGTTGGGCCAATACTTAAACTATATTGTGCAGCGCCAAATGGATTTAAACCCGTAGTAAGACTAGACGCCGTAGCACCAGTTACTGTAGTGATATCTGTTGAAAAGGTTCTAACAGCTGTAGTTGTGCTTGACGGAGGCCTAGCAACGAAAACCAAACCAGGAATTATTTTAGTAAGTTTACTTTCTAATTTTACAGCAATTATAGGATAATAAGTACCACTTACTGCTTGTGTAGCCACGCCATCAATTGCATCATAACCTGAGGTACATTCTAAAGCAAATTTACTACTTTTAGCAGTATCTTCAACAGTAGTTTGGAATAATTTATTACCCCAAGTAATTACCAAAGCAGCTAACACAATTGTAAACCCAATTATTAAAACCGTCGCAATCAACGGACTTATACCTTTCTTATTCATCTTTCATCTCCTCCCTAAAAATTATGAGCATGTTGCTGTAACAGCTCTCGATCCAGTTTTTACTTTATTGCTTTCTATTAAGCATGGATACAAATCAATTTCAGTAACACCATTATAATCATTCAAACTTAAAGTATCTTCTTTTCCTTCTTTCAAATTAAAAACACTTAATTTAGTTGCCTTAGGCGTTGAAGAGCCAGGCGATTTATCTGCAACCCAGAAACAATCTATTTTTTCATTTCCTGTATTTTGTATTGTAATATCTAAAACTCCAGCTTCCCCATCATTTGGACCACAAGAAGTAACTTCAAAATTTACATTTTGTTCTTCAGTAGATGTAAATTGAATATCTCCCTTATCACCAATCACATCAATAGTTCCTCTCAAGAATATAAAAACACCGGCTGCAATAGCAATTGTCAATCCAACAATTAAAACTGTTGCTATTAAAGGAGTAATACCTCTTTTATTCACCATATTTTTTTAGTAATTAACTAATTTAAAAGTTTATCTATTTTTTTAAATTAAAGGACACCCATTACATTCTGAACTACTACTATCAACCCATCCTAAATCTTCACAAAGTTGTTGATAATTTATTATCAGTTGACTTTTTGTGCATAAAACCTCTTCGCCACTTTCAGGATCATGAATAACAGGATTAATTTTAATTAATTTATTTGGTTGATCTTTAAATCCTAATTTATAATATTCTTCATTTTCTTCACCAGGAGCCAAACTTCCATCAGGATTAGTCGCACCTACTTTTTCTGCTTTTTGAAATGTTCCTGTTCCAAGACCAGGAGAAGTTATTTGATATTTGTAGATTGTAAAACTTCCTCGATTTTTTAATTTTATTCCATCAAGTTTGAATATACCAGAACCAACTGACTCACACATTACTACAGTAGGATCCTTAATAACATATCCCAAACTGACCTCATCACAAAGCAAACTATCCTCAACAATAGCATCAGGTTTGAAATCTTTAGTTTTATTTATTACATAATTAGAAACTATTGCAGCTAAGGCAACAGAAAAAGCAACTAATAACACCGTCGCAATCAACGGACTTATACCTCTTTTCATTAATCAAACAGAAATAAACTCAATATTAAACCTTTCTACAAATAATCGCTTTCTCTAAGAATTTGTTCTGCATCAGGTTGTACATTCATACAGCCATAACCACCACAATTTCCGCACCTTTCAGGAATTTTTGCATTTCCTCGAGGGCTATACTTAAAACTGCAATTTCTGCAAACTAATACTACCATGTATTTTCTCATGATTCTATTATTTATTAATTTTATGGATATACAAAAGATAATTGATTGAATACAAAAACAAAAATATTTAAACATCCGCAGTATCAAATAATCAATGGTTAAAAAAACTGTTTCAAAAGATATTCCTTTAGCCGAGTTAACATTAAGAAAATACGAAAAACCGTCAAGTGAAGCCACACAAAGAGAAATAATAAAAAAATTATGCTTATCAATTGGTTTATTGCAGCCAGGTGATTCTAGAGATGTTGTCGTTGATATTTTTCATGTTCTTATAGATTCAAAAAACGAATTAAATTCAGATGAAATCCAAGAAAGAGTAATTGAATATAGGAAAAAAAATAAATTGGTTCTAAATGGAATTGCACAATCAAATATAAGAAGACAGTTAAGAAGATTAAGAGAATTATTTTTAGTAGAAAAAATTGCTAATAGGTATAGAATAGCTGAAAATGAAAAATTACATAATTTATTTGAAGAAAGAATCAAAAAATATTACTTGCCTTCTATTTTATCTAGAGTTGAAGATTATTTCAAAGCTTTAAAATAAATTTTAAACATAATAATTTCTAGTAATTTAAAATTAAAATAAAAAAGAAATAAAAAATTTATCTGCAGCAAAGTACAGTTGGTGGCTCAAGTAAACATTCACCTGCATCATTAGTTCCTGAACACATATTATATGTTGCCCAGTTAAATGAACAGCTTCTCTGTAAATCTGCATATCCACCATCAACCATTACACGTGCGGTAGGCATGTTTGAAACATCCTCTACACATGAATAGCTTCCAGGTAAACTGGCACATGCTGCGTCACCTGTTGTAGTTGCATCGTACAATCTTCTACATGAATATAAATCAGGATTTTCATCTGAAGTCAAAGCTTTACTAGAAATCTCATTTCCAGTAACTAAACTTGTGCTAAAGAATGCGCCTGCAAAGAAAACAAGAACTACTGCAACTACACTTAAAAATACAGTCTCTTTTTTCATAATTTGATTTACGAATAATGTTATTTATATATTTTTCGAATCCGAAGAATTAGCCTTCTCGGTAATATAATTCAATTTTTTGATCAAAGTTTGACTTGCATTAAATTCTACTAACAGTATTTTAGATATATCTTTATTTCTATAACCGCCAACTGTTAATCCAAAATTAGGAGCATCAAAATGCAATTCCCATTGTGCCATTTCATCATGTTCTTTGAATTGTATGAATCTTCCCGACGGAAAATTTTCTTTCAATCCCATAGAACTAAAATAATTAATTAAAGTTTTTTCATCTTTACCCTTAAAAATGTTATCAGTAAAAATTCTATATATTAAATCTTTCCTCCTTGAAATTTCTGCTTCCTCTCCTATTTTAGGTAATGAATTTATAGGAAATCCTTCTAAAATTCTTCCCTTCAACCCTCCATTATTCAAATGTCCATATCCTAATTTTTCCATTAAAAAATAACTTACTGCTTCATAACTTGTCATTATTCCTCCCATAGTTTTTTTCTACATTTTGTTTTTTATTATCATAATATAAAGAAATACTTTTAATTTCATCAATAACCGCATTATCAATAGTTTTTACATCTAATTGCAATTGTTTTCCAACAAATACAAGATTAGAATTATTTTTTATATACAAATTTAGTTTACTATCTTTTAGTATATATCTCCAACTACATTTGTCGTTGGCAGTAATATCACTTTTAATAATTTCTTTTCTTAAAATAGCATTAGGAAATAAAGGCATAACTTTCTCATTTAGAAAATGACCAATTTGCTCAAACCCATATCCAGAAAAAAATACAGCACTATCTAAATGATATTCATAGTCTTTCCTTTCACCATTTAAATTTTCTGTTCTAAACATAGGTATTCTATTTAAAGGAAAATTATTCTGAATTGCAATTATGCAGTTTCTATGTTTTTTTTCAAATGTTCCGATAATAGTTCCATTTAGATATTCTTTTAATTTACGTCTTTCATCTATTTCTTCATTTAAAAAATTCTTTAATTTTTCATACCCAAATACATTGAGTAAAAATGTTTCTATAGAATTATGCATCATCTTTACAAATTTTTATTGTATTTTTACTTTGGTTCCAAGACTCTGTCCAGGTAACCCTCTTTCAAATTGAACTCTTAAAGCCCCCTTATTTCCGTGTACATTGCTTATTACACCTTTAATTTCTTTTCCAGAAGATGATTTCCACACTACATTTTTGCTTATCATATCTTTAGCTTTATCTCTAGAATCTAAAGAATCAACTTTAACAATCATTTGATGCTTTTGCTGGGTTTTCAAGCCCCTTCGAAAACTAACAACCAAACCTTCCATTTAAAAAGTAAAAAACCCCTAATTTAAAAATGTTTCTACATTTTGGACTTATACGAACGGAATTTACAACTTTTAGTCAACCTTAAAAGTTTTTTTATTTCATCCAAACTATGATAAAAAGACAACCACTCTATATCGATTACTTGAATAAGTATGTTAGAATTTTCCATGGGGCAAATACATTGGTAGGAAAACTCGAATATATTGATTTTGAAAAAGTAGTCCTATCGCCCCATCTTATGGGAATGGGAACTGAATTAAGAACAGAAGTAAGAATTTCAAACTGTAAATGGACAGCCCCATATGGTTCAGTCGCTTGGATGGAAGAAATAGAAGATGGTCAAGCTTACATGCAGAGAATAGTTGAAGATGCAGAATTAAAGAATCAATTAAATGTTTTTAACATTCTTGATGATCTAAAAAAGAAAGGAATTCAAGATCAAAATATTGAAAATAAGGTAAAATTACTTCTAAATAAGCCTTAAATCACTCTTTTAGGCCAAATAATGCTAAAATTAAACCTACCATAAACTATATAAATATAGTTTCATTATGTTTTTTCAAGCCTGGCATGAGAAAGACTCAACAGAGCAACGATATTACTATCAAGCTATGAAGCTTGGGAGTTAATGTCAGGCAACAAAAACAAGGAGATAATCATATTTCATTTGTTAGAAACAAGATATTCACATTCATTATTCGCATGTTAGCGACGTGTAAAAAGGAAGGTTAAAGCATAAAATTCAATGTTATTGTAAATATCTTGTTCTACATATATATGAGGAGGATAAAATGGGAAAAGTTAGTCCAGTATCTACAAAGTATACAATTCATGCGGACATAAATATAGAAGGTATGGTCAATAGACCAGATGTAATAGGCGCTATTTTCGGTCAAACAGAAGGCTTCTTAGGCCAAGATTTGGAGCTTAGAGAACTCCAAAGATCAGGTAAAGTAAGCAGAATAGAAGTAAGATTAGACACAAATAATGGTAAAAGTTCAGGAAAAATCATAATTCCTTGCAGTTTAGATAAAGCGGAAACCGCTATTATAGCTGCATCTTTGGAAACTATTGAAAGAATAGGTCCTTGCAATTCTAAAGTTAAAGTTGAAAGAATAGAAGATATCAGAACTAGCAAAAGAGATTTTGTTATCGCTAGAGCTAAAGAACTATTAAGAGAACTTCAAGCAAATGTTCTTCCAGACAGCCAAGAATTAACTGAAGAAGTTGCTCATGCTGTAAGAGTAATGGAAGTTGGAGAATGGGGCAGAGATAAATTAGCTGCAGGCCCTACAATAGAAGATTCAGAAGAAATTATATTAGTAGAAGGCAGAGCAGATGTAATGAATCTTTTAAAAAACGGATTCAAAAATGTAATCTGTATGAATGGAACAAATGTTCCAGACAGCATTAAAGACTTATGCAGACAAAAAACAGTAACTGTTTTTGTTGATGGAGATAGGGGCGGTGATATGATTGTTAAGCAGTTGTTGAATTCAACAGAAATAGATTATATCACAAAAGCTCCAGATGGAAAAGAAGTTGAAGAGCTTACAAAAAAAGAAATCCATATAGCTATAAGAGCCA
>Ga0209542_10005823_pt1 | contig 24318 bp, 22 predicted proteins | sample RifCSPhighO2_01_FD_184028 | JGI IMG/M metagenome (GOLD analysis project Ga0209542, IMG submission 184028) | Soil microbial communities from Rifle, Colorado - Rifle CSP2_plank highO2_0.1 (SPAdes) (version 2) | ecosystem: Environmental > Terrestrial > Deep subsurface > Rock core/Sediment ...
GACGTTTCATGGATATGGGATATTGATTTCGAATTACTTATTAAAAATTTTAAAAATATATTTGCATCTGGAGACAGAGCATATGACATGGCAGTTAGGCTAAAGTATTCAGGAAATAATAGAGCGAAAATTTACATCTATGAAAATTTTAAAGAGGCTTTAGAAAAATCAATTGCAGCACTACCCAAAAGTGAAATTTTATATGTTCTGCCAACATATTCTGCGATGCTTGACTTACGAAAAATACTTACAGGAAAATCAATTTTATGAAAAATCATCAGATATCAATCATCAATCATCAATATTCTCTAACAATTGGTTGGTTATACCCCCAGCTTATGAGCACCTATGGAGATAGAGGAAATATAATTGTTCTTACGAAGAGGTGTCAATGGAGGGGAATTAGTGAGCAAGTTATAAATCTTGACATAGGGTTTTCGGTAAAACTACTAAACAATGCAGATATTTTATTTATGGGCGGTGCACAAGATTTGCAGCAAAAGATTGTATCCGATGATTTCTCAAAAGACAAGATAAAATTACTTAAGGAAAAAATTGAAAACGGGACTCCCGGGCTTTATGTATGCGGTGCATACCAGTTCCTAGGGAAATATTATAGAGATGCAAATGGAAAAAAAATAAAAGGGTTAGGAATATTTGATCTTTATACAGAACATTCAGGAGAAGGAAAAGAAAGACTTATCGGAGATGTGGTAATTAAAACCCAAGATGGAAACGTAATCGTCGGGTTTGAGAACCATGGCGGACGAACTTATCTTAAAAAAAATCTAAAACCCTTCGGGCAAGTTGTAAAAGGTTTTGGTAATAACGGAATGGACAAAACTGAAGGAGTAATCTATAAAAATAGCATAGGAACTTATTTTCATGGACCGATTCTTCCTAAAAATCCCGAAATTGCAGATTGGATAATCAAAAAAGCACTTGAGACAAAATACAAAAAGAAGATTATGCTTGAAAGACTTGATGATTCCCTCTCACAAAAAGCAAAAACGTCAGTACTTCAAAAGATTAGCTATTATTAACTTCAATCATTGCGAAAATTACTAAAGCCGAATATAATTGGTCTATGAAAATTAACGTAAAGCATGTTGCAAAGTTAGCAAATCTACCTCTTTCGGAAAATGAAGAAAAAAAATTCGAAAAACAATTAAATGAAGTTCTCTCTTATGTAAAAAAACTAAACGAAAAAGATGTCAAAAATATTAAAGAAACAAGCCAAATTACGGAATTAGAAAATGTAACGAGAGAAGATAATTCCTCATTTTCATTAACGCAAGAAGAAGCATTATCAAGCTCCAAAAAAAATCACAACGGTATGTTTAAAATTCCTAAAATATTTTGATGTCATTAAATACCATTTCAATAAAACAGGCAAGGGAAGGTTTATCAAAGAAAAAATTTTCATCAGAAGAGCTGGTGAATGCATGTCTTTTTGAAATAAAAAAAGGAAAAAGTTTAAATGCCTTCATTACTGTTTGTGAAAAAGAAGCTCTTGAAAAGGCCAGGCTATCCGACAAGAAAATAAAAGAAGAAGTTGACTTACCTCTCTTGGGAATTCCAATTTCTCTTAAGGACATTTATCTTACAAAAGGAATTAAAACAACCGCAGGGTCAAGAATTCTGGAAGATTATATCCCACAATATAGCGCGACAGTTGTAAAAAATCTTGAGGATGCGGGCGCAATTATTGTCGGAAAAACCAATTGTGACGCATGGGCGCACGGATCAAGCGGAGAAAATTCTGATTATGGACATACTAAAAATCCGTGGAATGAGGAATATGTGCCGGGCGGTTCGAGCTCAGGTTCTGCAGTGTCGGTCGCAGCAAACATGGCTCTGTCCTCAACAGGAACAGACACGGGCGGTTCAATAAGACTTCCTGCGAGTTTTTGTAATGTGGTTGGACTTAAACCAACTTACGGAAGAGTTTCAAGATATGGAATAGTAGCAATGGCATCATCCCTTGATTCCATCGGCCATTTTACTAAAAACGTGGATGATTCAGCATTAATGTTGTCTATTACAGCAGGCAAAGACCCAAATGATGCAACTACCCCGGATAACAAAGTTGATGCTTACGAAAATTACTTAAATAAAGGAGTCAAAAACATAAAAATTGGAATTCCTAAAGAATATTTTTTAGAAGGTCTTGATAAAAGGATAAAAGAAAAAATAAAAAATTCTATAAAACTTTTAGAAACCCAAGGAGCAAATATAGAATATATCTCACTTCCCCACACACAATACGCTGTTGCCTGTTATTACATAATACAACCCGCTGAAGTTTCTTCAAATTTAGCTAGATACGATAGAATAAGATATGGAAATGATAGAAGTTTTTTTGGAGATGAGGCAAAACGCAGAATAATGCTCGGAACGTATGTTTTATCATCTGGATACTACGACGCGTATTATAAAAAGGCCATGAGAGTGCGGACTTTGGTTAAGAAGGATTTTGACAACGCATTTAAAAAAGTAGATGTTATTATTACACCGGTCTCTCCAACTCTTCCATGGAAGATTGGAGAGAAAACTTCTGATCCGCTTGCGATGTACCTTTCGGATATATATACGGTAACAGCAAATCTTGCGGGAATTCCCGGACTTTCCGTACCAATAGGATTTATCGATAACTTACCTGTAGGTATGCAAATTTTAGGACCCCATTTTTCTGAAGGAAAATTATTTCAGGCAGGAAAGGCTTGTGAGTACGCATGAAACCTGTAATTGGACTAGAAACCCACATAGAACTTAAGACTAAATCAAAAATGTTTTGTCCATGTTCTGCGGATTATTTTGGCAAAAAACCAAATACCCACACTTGTCCAGTTTGCCTTGGACTTCCGGGAGCACTACCTGTACCGAATAAAACGGCAATTGAATGGTGCGTTATGCTGGGAATGGCGTTAAATTGCGATATTCCCCAGTTCTCAAAGTTTGATAGAAAAAATTATTTCTATCCCGATCTCCCAAAAGGTTATCAAATAAGCCAATACGCTGAACCATTCTGTTTAAAAGGTTCGATAAAACTCGATAGCGGCAAGACGATTGGAATAACAAGGGTCCACATGGAAGAAGACACGGGCAAATTAATACACGAATCAATAGATGGACAAGACGTAACTCTCATAGATTTTAACAGAAGTGGAGTTCCTTTGGTTGAAATAGTTACGCAACCCGATTTTGATAATACTAAAGATGTTATTGATTATCTTAAAAAACTTCAACAGATCGCAAGATATCTTGATATTTCAAACGCAGATATGGAAAAAGGAGATATGCGTCTTGAGCCCAACATATCTTTACAAAAAAAAGGGAAAACTGGCCTGCCAAATTATAAAGTAGAAGTTAAAAACATTAATTCGTTTAGGTTTGTAGAAAAATCTATAAATTATGAAATAGATAGACAAACGAAAATTTTAAACGAAGGTAAAACACCTACTCAGGAAACAAGAGGATGGGATGAAAATAAACAAAAAACCGTAACGCAGAGAATAAAAGAAGAATCAAGCGACTACAGATATTTTCCAGAACCGGATATACCGCCCGTCCGTTGGACGGAATTACAAATTACAAATTACAAATTACAAATACCCGAATTGCCAGATAAAAAATTACATAGATTTATAAAGCAATATCAGTTGAATGATTATGACGCAGAAATTCTCACAAGAGAAACAATTCTGGCAGATTACTTCGAAGAAACTGTTACTTTAGGCAAAAAGTATGGACTAACCCCAAAACAAATCGTCAACTTCATTATTAATCGAAGGGTTGATCCAAAGAACATCCTGCCTGCAAAACTTATCAGACGAGTTATTTCAGCTGGTAAAACAGACGAAATAAATGACGAAACCTTGCGGAAAATTATCAAAAAGGTATTAAAAGAAAATCCAAAAATTGCAGAGGATTACAAAAAAGGAAAAACTTCAGTTATCCAATTTGCCATAGGTCAAGCAATGTATATCATAAAAAAGAAAATAGATACGGAATTTTTAAAAAAACTAATTATTGAGGAATTAAAATAATGGCAGAAAATGACACAACCGATCCTGGAACACAAGAAAAAAGAAGTCCCGAACGATTAAGAATGGATCGAGATCTTAGGGTTTATGAAGGGTGGTTAAAGTCCCTGGATACCAGGGTAAGAAATCATTTGATGACAGAGAAAGAAAGAAATAGATTAATCGCCCTCGCATTAATAAATAAAGATAGACGCAAAGAGAGTGAACAGAAAAAAAACGAAAGAGATCCGATGACAGGTCTATATAGACAAGAACATTTAAGACCTATGTTGGAGGAAATGATTCGGGTAGGTAAGCCGTTTGCTGTTCTTTTTACAGATCTTGATAAATTTGGAGCAATAAACAAACAATATGGCCAGCCGGCAGGAGATGAAGTCATAATCCAAACCGCTATGCGAATAACAGAACAGCTACGAAAGGGAGAAAGAAGACAAAGAGAACCGGATATGCCTTTTAGAAACGGTGGGGATGAAACTGCAATTATCTTACCTGGGATAGATAGCTCAGAAAATCTTCAAAAGGTTGCCGAAAAAATAAGAACATCCATACAGTCTGCGCCGTTTTATATCCCTTTTTCAAATGCACAGATAGCTTTGACTGTGAGTATTGGAGGAGCAATTTGGAATGGAGAAAGTGAAGGTGAACTCATGAATACAGTAGGAAGATGTTTAGTTGATGCCAAAAAACAAAGAGATACAGTGGCAATAAAATAATGTCAGACTTTGTACATCTTCACAATCATAGCGAATATTCTTTATTGGACGGATTATCTAAAATTTCCGAAATGGTAAAAAGGGTTAAGGAATTAAATATGAAAGCGATTGCGATAACAGATCATGGAAACATGTATGGAACAATTAAATTTTACAAAGAGTGTATCTTGCAAGGAATAAAACCTATCATAGGATGTGAGATGTACATAAGTAAAAGAACAAGACACGATAAAGAAGCGGGACTTGATACGGATTCTAATCATTTAATACTTCTTGCAAAAAACGAGAAAGGATATAAAAATTTAATGAAAATAATTTCCGTTGCCAATCTTGAAGGATATTACTATCGTCCCAGAAGTGATTTAGAACTTTTACGAGAACACAGCGAAGGCATTATTTGTTTGTCCGCCTGTATAAATGGATTCATTTCGCAACCGCTTCTTGAAGGACAAGAAGACACTGCAATAGAAAGATCTAAAACGCTGTCAAAAATATTTGGAGAAGAAAATTTTTACTTAGAGATCCAAAAACATGTAAATATTCAAAAGCAAGATATTCTAAATGAGAAATTAATAAATTTATCTAGGAAGCTAAGCATTCCGCTTGTTGCAACGAATGATAACCACTATATCTACCCGCAAGATGCAGAAGCACAGGAAACACTTCTTTGTATTCAAACGCAGACAACATTAAATGATAAAAACAGAAGGCTTACAATGATTTCCTCTCCAGATTTTTACATAAAAAGTAAAGAAGAAATGGCCGGACTGTTTTTAAATGTTCCGCAAGCATTTGAAAATTCATCAAAAATTGCAGATATGTGTAACGTTGAGATCAAGTTAGGACAATGGATAATGCCCCTATTTGACGTACCCAGTAAAAAATCCACGGGAAAATTTATCCAAGAAGAAGTAGAAGAAGGCCTTAAAAACAGATATAAAAGAATAACCAAAGAAATAAGAGAGAGATCAAACTACGAGCTTTCTACGATTCTAAAGAAAGGGTATGAAAAATACATTTTAATAGTTGCCGACTTTGTTAACTGGGCAAAAAGTCAAGGGATTACAGTAGGTCCTGGAAGAGGATCCAATGCAGGCTCGATTGTTTCATATGCGCTTGGTATATCAGACGTTGACCCGCTTTTTTTTAAACTTCCTTTTGAGAGATTTCTAAATCCTGAAAGGCCTTCGCCTCCCGATATTGATCTGGATTTTGCCGACAATAGGAGAGATGAAGTAATTGAATATGTAACTGAAAAATACGGGCGTGATAAAGCGGCCCAGATAATTACTTTTGGAACAATGGAGGCAAGAGGTTCTGTGAGAGATACAGGGAGAGCCTTAGGTCTTCCCTATTCTGTCCCCGACAGAATAGCAAAGATGATGCCTCTTGGATGGCAGGGGCATGCAATGACAATCGATAAGGCGCTTGAGCAGAGTCCGGAACTTGCAATCGTATATCAAACAGAGCCGGAGACCAAAAGACTATTGGATTTGGCAAAAAAAATAGAAGGAGTGGCAAGACACGCTTCTGTTCACGCGGCAGGAGTTGTAATAGCAGATAAGCCTTTAACTGAATATACTCCCCTTCAAAGAGAACCAAACGGTGAAAAGATTATAACTCAATACGATATGTACACCGTAGGTGAAGACGGTGTTGGTCTTTTAAAAATTGATTTTTTGGGTCTTAGAAATTTAACAATTATTCAGGAAACTTTAAGATTTGTAAAAGAAAACCTCGGGAAAGACGTCGATTTTTCAAACGTTCCATTTGATGATACTAATACATATAAACTTCTTGCCTCAGGAGAAACAACCGGAATATTTCAACTTGAGTCATCAGGAATGAGAAGGTATATAAAGGAACTTAAGCCCACTTCTATTTTTGATCTTCAGGCGATGGTTGCTCTTTACCGACCCGGACCTATGGCAAACATCCCCGAATTTATAAAAAGAAAGCATAATCCTTCGCTTATAACATACCCCGATAAAAGGTTAGAAGACGTTTTAAAACAGTCTTACGGAATTATTACTTTTCAGGACGACTTGCTATTAACGGCAATAAAAGTTGCGGGATATTCGTGGATTGAAGCGGACAAATTAAGAAAAGCCGTAGGAAAGAAAATTTCTTCCGAGATGAAACAACAGCACGATAAGTTTGTGCAAGGATGCGTATCAAACGGGATGGACAAAAAGAGCGCTGAAAAGTTGTGGACATTGTTTGAACCGTTTGCCGGATATGGTTTTGGTAAAGCGCATGCAGCCTGTTATGCAACTATTGCCTATAGAACTGCCTATCTTAAAGCACATTATCCGGTAGAATTTATGACAGCATTTTTAACAGCCGAGTCAAGGGGTGCAAGCGGGCCTTCGAAAAACGAAAAAATTGCAGAAGGAGTTGCTGAATGCAAAAGGTTAAACATAAAGGTTCTAACGCCCGATATAAATAAATCTCAAAGCGAGTTCTCTATAGAAGGAAGAAATAGTATAAGATTTGGTCTTTCCGCAATAAAAAATATTGGAGAAGCAGCAATCAAAAGCATGATTTCAAATAGGAGCGGAGGTCCGTTTAAAAACTTAGAAGATTTCTGTCAAAAGGTTGATTTGGGGGCTGTGAACAGAAAAACAATAGAAAGCTTAATAAAGTCAGGAGCAATGGACGCCTTTGATAAAAGAGCTCCTCTTCTAATAAGGTATTCGGAAATTCTCGAATCGGCTCATAAGAAGAAGAGAGAAAAGAAAGAAGGTCAAACCTCTCTTTTTGAAGAATCTTCAGAGCATAAAAATAACAGCACTATTGATATTGAAGATTTTACCTTAAAAGAAAAATTAAGCTTTGAGAAAGAATTTCTCGGTTTATATTTGACTTCTCATCCAATGATGGACGAACTTTCTTCTATAAAAAATGAAGTTACCCATGAAATACGCTTAATCATGGAAGAATCGGAAGGAGCCAATGTTAAAATCGGAGGCATAATAGAAAATATGAGAAGAATTTTTACAAAAAAAACAGGAAGTGAAATGGCATTTATAACCATAGGAGATGAAAAAGGTATTACCGTTGAATGCATAATATTTCCGAAGATTTTTGAACAATATAAAAATTTTCTGTCTAAAGACACAGTTATAATTGTAGAGGGACGGGTTGACACCAAAAATGAAAAACCAGTCGTTATTGTGGGAAAAGTATCTGGGCTTAATAGAGATTTCTCGTCTTGACTAACCCTTACCTTACGCATAAAATGGTATTAAGATGTTTTCATTCCAATCTGAAGTCTTGTTCCACCTTGGATTTTTCAAAATTACAAACTCCGCAATAAATACTTTGCTAATAGACGCCATTTTAATAATCCTCTGCGTTATAATCTCCAAAAATATTAAAACAATTCCGGGAATGTTTCAAAACTCGGTAGAGATTGTTATACAAATGTTTTACGAAATAACAGAATCGGTTGCACAAGAAAAAGTTAAAAAGATATTCCCCTACTTTATGAGCTTTTTTATTTTTATCCTTCTTGCCAACTGGAGCGGGCTTTTACCCGGTGTCAACAGCATCGGGTTTTTTACACATGGGGAGCTTGTGCCTCTCTTAAGAAGTACTACTTCCGATTTAAATACAACACTGGGGCTTGCTCTGGTGTCTGCCTTGGCAACGCATATTTTAAGCATTAGAACGGTGGGCCTGAAGGATTACCTTAGTAGATACTTTTCTTTCAATCCCATTAATCTTTTTATCGGTTTTTTAGAAATAATATCTGAGATAACTAAAGTCGTTTCTCTCTCCTTTCGTTTATTTGGCAATATTTTCGCAGGTGAAGTAGTCTTGCTTACTGTCTCCTCAATTTTTGCATTTTTATTTCCCCTACCGTTTCTTTTCCTCGAATTTATAGTAGGATTTGTTCAGGCGCTTGTTTTTTCTATGCTTACTATGTCTTTTATGGCTATTCTTACTACTCCACACCGTGATATATCGACAAATGAGAATTCTTGAAAATATTGATTATTTAAATAAAGGAGGTGAAGTGTAATGAATTTTAGCATATCCGGAGGACTCATTATTGCTCTTGGAGGAATGCTTCCGGCTTTGGCCATCGGACTTATTGGCGGCAAGGCTATGGAAGCTATTGGCAGAAATCCTGAAAGCTCTGGAAGGATACTGCCTGCAATGTTATTGGCTATGGCATTTGCCGAGGCAATTGCAATTTATTCCCTGATTTTAGCTTTTCTAAAATAAAATTAATTTATGGAGATTATAAAAAACTTTGGGCTTGACCCTATTCTTTTGGGCGCTCAAATAATAAACTTTCTGATAATTTTTTTTATTCTTAAAAGGTTTGCATACAAACCGATTTTAGATATATTAAAAAAACGAGAAAATTCTATTTCCGAGGGACTTAAACAAGCTGAGGAAGGAAAAAAAGTTTTAGATGAAGCTTTAGGAAAGGAAAAAAAGATATTGCAAAATGTTCAAAAAAGGGCGGAAAAAATAATAGAAGATGCAAAAAATCAATCTATCGAAATTCAAAAAGAAGCGGCGGAAAATACAAAGAAACAAGTAGAAAGTATGATTACAACAGCCCGGGAGCAAATGATACGGGAATCAAAAGAAGCAGAAAAGAAAATAGCCGTTAAGGTAAGTGAGCTAGCAGTTGAATTTTTGCAAAAATCAATGCAGAATGTTTTCGATGACAAAGAACAAAAAGAGTTAACGCAAGCAGCTCTTAAAAAAATAAGAAAAGCAGATTAAAATGAAAACATTAGAGATAAAAAAACTGGCAGAGAAAAGTTTTACAAATGAAAACTTGGACATTAAAAAAATAAAAAAGATTACACCTTTGCTTGGAAGAAAACAGTTAAAAGTATATATAAAGTTTTTAAAAAAACTGGAAAATATAAGAACCGTTTGGGTATTTACGCCCATAAATAATATTGAGAAAGAAATAATCGACAAACTTAAAAGTATGTTTCCTAGGAAAAGAATAGAATATATAACAGACTCAAGTTTGATTGCGGGACTGAGAATAATTGACAATGATATGGTCTATGAGCTTAACCTAAAAGATTCTTTAGATGGTTTAATTACGTATCTAAAACGGTCGTATGATTAAAAACGAAGATATTATAAAGGAACTTGAGAAAAATTTAATGACTTTTTCTCAAGACGCAAGAACTAAAAATGTTGGGGTTGTTGAAAAAAACAGCGATGGAGTCGTAATTGCCTCGGGATTGTCCCAAGCTTTCATGGGAGAAGAGGTAGAGTTTGAAAACGGAGAAAAAGGAGTGATACTAAATCTTGATGAAGATTATGTTTCTATAATTCTTTTTGGCGGAGGAGAGAAAATAACAGAGACAGATAAAGTAAAGACGAGCGGAAAAATTTTAAGTATAACGGTATCGGAAAAGTTAATAGGCAGAGTCGTATCTCCATTAGGCGATCCTCTGGATGGAAAACCCGGTATTAGAATCGGAAAATCTATGCCTCTTGAAAAAATAGCAGCCGGCGTTATAGAGAGGGAACCGGTAAACACCCCCTTAAAGACAGGCGTTAAGCTGATAGATGCAATTATTCCAATTGGTAGAGGCCAAAGAGAACTTATTATAGGAGATAGAGGATTAGGAAAAACAGCTATTGCGATTGATACTATTATAAACCAAAAACCCGAAAAAAATTCCAGACTAAAGCCCGTTATCTGTATATATGTTGCGATAGGGCAAAAACAAAGTACTGTTGCTCAAGTTATTGAAAAATTAAAGGAAGTCGGGGCAATGGACTATACCATTGTAGTTTGCGCAACAGCAGCCGATCCCGCAGCACTTCAATATTTAGCGCCTTACGCAGGAGTCGCTATTGCAGAATATTTCATGGATAAAGGGGAGGATATTTTAGTAGTCTATGACGATTTAACTAAACATGCATGGGCTTACAGACAAATTTCTCTGGTTTTAAGAAGGCCTGCGGGACGTGAAGCATATCCCGGGGATATATTTTACCTACATTCAAGACTTCTTGAGAGGGCAGTAAAGCTCAACAAAGAGTTTGGAGGAGGATCTATTACCGCTCTTCCCATTGTAGAAACTCAGGCAAATGATATCTCAGCCTACATTCCTACAAATATAATTTCTATAACGGACGGGCAGATTTACCTTCAATCAGATTTATTTAATGCGGGCATAAGACCTGCAATAAATATAGGTAATTCTGTATCAAGAGTTGGCGGGGCCGCTCAAACTCCCGCAATAAAGTCAGCAGCCGGCAAAATGCGGCTTGAACTTGCACAATACCGAGAGCTTGCAGTATTTGCTCAATTTGGCTCAGAGCTCGATCAGGCTACACTTTCTCAGCTTGAAAGGGGAAAAAGAGTGACAGAAATTTTAAAACAGCCTCAGTACCAGCCCCTGCCGGAATCCCTTCAGGTTTTAAGCATCTGGGCGGTAACGAACGGATTTCTTGATGATATTGGGGTTGAATCGATTGGAAAATTTGAATCGGAATATCATAATTTTATTAAAAGCAATCATCCCGAAATAATTAAAAACCTATCTTTGGGAGAAAAACCAACCGAAGACACTATTAAGAAAATGAGGGTGATAACCGAAGAGTTTAAAAAAATTTTCAGTAAATAAATATGGCAAGTATTATTACGATAAAAAGGCGAATCCAAACGGCACTAAATGTTTCAAAGACAACCCGAGCAATGCAAATGATTGCAGCATCAAAGCTTAAGAAGGCACAGAATGCAACAATCTCCTCAAGGCCGTACGTAGAAAAATTGATTGGATTATCAAAAGCACTTACAGATAGATTGGGAGAGGATGATTTAAATGAATATATGATAGAACCAAAAGATCTAAGCGATACTCTTCTTTTAGTTTTCTCTCCAGACAAAGGACTTTGCGGAGGATTAATAACGAACTTGGTAAAGGAATTGATCAATCAAGATAAAAACGATAAGAATATAAAGTATCTAACGATAGGTAAAAAAATAGAAAAAATTCCGGCAAGGCTTGGAAAAGAAATAGTTGCATCTTTTAATTTTGGGACAACCCTGCCAATATTTGATATGGTCTATCCGATGGCAAAAATCATAGATGATCACTTTTTAAATAAAAGGGTTGCAAATGTGAAGATTTTATACACTCATTTTTTGAGCGTATTTTCTCAAGTACCAAGAGTAGAAACTATTTTACCGATTAAAATACAAAATGCTAACGGAAGTGGCAAAGAAACCCCCCAGTTTACTCTATTTGAGCCAAGTCCAAAAGAAATTCTACCTTCGCTTTTAAGGCATTATCTTGAAATGGTTTTATATCAATACTTACTGGAGAGTTATCTATCGGAACAGGCGGCAAGAATGGTTGCAATGAAGGGTGCTACGGAAAACGCGGAAGAAATAATAGATTATTTAAAACTTGAATACAACAAACAGAGACAAGAGAAAATAACAAATGAGATACTGGATATTGGCTCGGAAAGCGCCGCTTTTGCCTATGAATAAAAACGAAGGATTTATTATAAAAATTCAAGGACCTGTTGTGGATGTTAGATTTCCTGTTAATCCGCCTTCTATTAACGAAGCGCTTGTTTTAGAAACTGGGGATAAAAAGCAACTAATTCTTGAAGTAGCTTTTATTACGGGAGATAACGAGGTAAAAACTCTTTCGATGGGACCAACCGACGGACTACGAAGAGGGATGAAAGTAGAAAGAACAAACTCTCCGATAAAGGTGCCTACGGGCCCTAAAACGCTCGGAAGAATATTCAATGTATTAGGTCAACCGATAGATGGGAAAAAATTAGAAAAAGATTCTATAAAGTATGAACCTATTCATCAATCACCCCCATTGCTCGTTGAACAAGAAACAAAACCTCAAATTCTTGAAACGGGAATTAAAGTAATAGATTTAATAACGCCATTTACAAAAGGCGGAAAAATTGCTGTTTTTGGAGGAGCCGGAGTAGGGAAAACCGTTATTGTAAAAGAACTTATAAGAAATATTGCTGTTGAGCATAAGGGGCATTCGGTTTTTGCAGGCGTGGGGGAACGAACTCGCGAAGGAAATGATCTTTGGCTTGAAATGAAAGAGGCAAGGGTTTTAGACAAAACGGTAATGGTCTTTGGACAAATGAATGAGCCTCCTGCAAATAGATTAAGGGTTGCCTTAACTGCACTAACAATGGCGGAGTACTTTAGAGACCAAAAAAAAGAGGACGTTTTACTTTTTATTGACAACGTCTTCAGATTTGCTCAGGCAGGATCCGAGGTTTCAGCACTCTTAGGAAGGATGCCATCGGCGGTTGGATACCAGCCAACCTTAGCAACAGAAATGGGAAATCTTCAGGAAAGAATTACATCTACAAAACATGGGTCTATAACATCTGTTCAGGCAGTTTATGTTCCTGCAGACGATTATACTGACCCTGCTCCTGTAACCATTTTTTCCCACCTTGATTCTACTTTAACCCTGGAAAGATCTATCGCCGAGCAGGGACTTTACCCGGCAGTAGACCCTCTCACCTCATCTTCTAGAATCCTTGATCCAAATGTTGTAGGACAAGATCATTATAATGTTAGCCAAGAGGTAAAGAGGGTCCTCCAAAGATATAAAGATCTTCAGGATATTATTGCGATCTTGGGAATAGACGAACTTTCTGATGAAGATAAACTTATTGTCTCCCGTGCTCGGAAAATTCAAAGATTTTTGAGCCAGCCCATGTTTGTTGCCGAAATATTTACTGGACAGCCGGGAAAATATGTAAAAATAGAAGATACGGTTTCGGGTTTTTCAGAAATCCTTTTGGGAAAACACGACAAAATCCCTGAATCCGCATTTTTTATGGCAGGAACCATAGATGAAGTTATAAAAAGAGCTTAATATGAATTTACTTTTGGAAATAATAACACCCGAGAAGATCGTATATAAAAACGAGATAGATGAGCTTATTGTTCCAACCGTTAACGGTCAGATTGCCATTCTTCCAAACCATGTCGGACTTTTTGCAAAAATAATTCCGGGAGAATTGATCATTCGAAAGAAAAACTCCCAAGAGGCTCTTGCGGTAACAGGGGGATTTTTAGAAGTTGCGAAAAATCATATCAGCATTCTTGCAGACTATGCGATAAGAGCAGAGGACATAGAAGTTGCAAAAGCTATGGAAGCTCAAAAACGAGCAGAAAAACTGATGGTGGAAAAAACTAGCGACAGAGACTTTAGAATGGCTCAGGCAGACTTAATTAGGGCAATAACCGAACTTAAAGTCGCAACAAAATATAAAAGAAAAGCCTCAAGACCTAGTGAGGTTTAAAAACTCTCAATAGGTGTATCTGGGTTTTCTGGCTGCGGGTCAATCATAAGATAATCGTCATCTTCTGTAATAAAAACCCTTCCTCCTCTGTTCATATAATCTTTCAGTTCGTCCGCCTGAGGCATTTGCCCGAAATAGCTTTCTTCTCCACTTAGCTCAAATCTTATTCCACTTCCAATACCTCCGTGCACCCGGGATAAGTCAATCTCTTCAGGTTTTCCCGGAATAATAATTATTTCCTTTGCTTCTTTTCTGTTCATTATTATTTATTTGCAGCAAAATAGCTTTTTACTTCATCATACTTTCGTTGATCAATTTGACCAGACCTTAAGTAATATCTAAGAAGGTTTGAAATCGTAAATGCAGCATGACATCTATATCCCTTTTCTTCAAGCGACTGTACTCCTCCCTGCTCTCTATCTACCAGAAAAACGATATCCCTTACATCAACTCCGTTCCCTTCCAATACTTCTATAGCCGGGAATTTACTATCGCCTTCTGTAATTAAATCATCAATAAGAATCGCCGTGTCGCCTCTTCTAAACGTTCCATCAACTTGCGCTCCGCTGCCATAGCTTTTCTTATCTGTTCTCGGGGTCACCATTGGGATGCCGGTTATTTGAGAAAGAATAGATAGAATAGGAGTAATTGCAGTGGGAACATCAGCAAAAAGATCAAACGATAAATCTTTCATTAACTCCTGGTAAACCCTGCATGCCAGTAATTTGACCTCTGGGGATGCAGATCGCAAAAGCCTTAAATCAAAATAAATTGGCGACAAGGGAGCAGTTGGATTTTTTTCATGAAGTCTTAATCTAAAAGAACCAAATTTTACTGCTCCTATCTCAAATAAGGCATTTGCAAGCTCTTTTTGAGACTGTGTCATTCCTTCAGGATTTTCTCGATAATAGTTAATTTCCTTTTGTAATTTTTTTGCCTCTCGTCTCGCTGCGTCTCTGACAGTCTCACCTGCTTCTCTTATGGCAAATATAACACTTCGTGAAGCATTTATAATCATTCCTTGTCCGTTTTGATCCATACCATTTGCTACTGTGGCTTGTACTTCTGCTCCTTGAGTACCAACGCCGGGGAGAAGTATTTGCATATTCGGTACAATTTTTCTAACCAGAGAAAGTTCTTCTGGATATGTTGCCCCAACTACGATACAGCAATTGTTATTTTTATTCCAAAATTTAGAAATTCTCCATGCCATCGCAAGATATATAGGCATTTCTGTATCACCTACTGCCTCATATAATTCAAGAAGTTCTTCTTTATTTGTTGTAACTCGATTAATTGGGACCGGAAGATTCTGAAATTCTTCAGATCCCGGATTTGAAGTTTTTACAACACCAATTATCCCCTTATCTCCCATATCTAAAAACGGCTGCAAGGCCTCTTGCCCCAGCCATGGATTAACAGTTACGGCGTCAAACTTATAACGATCAAAAGCAGTTCGGATGTATCCTGTATTTGTATTTCCGATATCACCTCTTTTTATGTCCCCAATTACGGGAATGTATGGATATTTCTTATGAATATATTCCACAGTTCTCTCAAGAGCTCTTTCTCCTTCAGGAGTATCTTCATAGAAAGCAGTGTTGGGCTTAAAAGCACATACTAAATCAGACGTACTATCTATAATTATTTTATTAAATTGAAAAGTACCTTCTTCTCTTCCTAAAACCTTAAATTCTCCTAGAACCTTACTCCAGTCAGAATCTAGTCCTATGCAAAGTGGCCCTACTCTTCGCTGAAGTCTTTCAAGCTTTTCTCCGAATTTTTTAGGTTCTGCTTCTCCTGCTTCAAGACGTCTTGATACTTCAATGCGTGGCGGCATAAATTTATTAGAGGCAGATTTTTACTTTTTCAATATACTACAATATATTATCTATTTCAAGAGTCCAAAATAATTTAACTAATTTGCTCTTTGAGATAAAATTTCATACAATAATCCCACGCCGATGTAGCTCAGTGGTAGAGCAAATGTTTCGTAAACATTAGGTCGGAGGTTCAATTCCTCCCATCGGCTCACATATTGTAATTTAGCTTAGTCGAAGTAACTTGTACTGAGTTCGCCGAAGTAACTTGTACTGAGTGAAATCGAAGTACTCGTAGTGAACGAAGTCGAAGTATGAAAAGAAATAAATACTCAAGACTCTCTAGAAGATTAGAAAACCAATCTCGTAAGAGTCTGTTCTTAAGCGTGCTGGGCATTATTGTAGTTTTGTTTCTTCTTGTAAGATTCGGTGTCCCCCTTTTAGTAAATTTTAGTTTATTTATATCCGGCCAAAAAAATTCAGACGAGTCTTCAAAAACCACATCGTCTATATATTTAAGTCCACCGATTTTAAATGAGACAGTAAATGCAACGAACAGCGCCGAATTCATAATAACTGGAACAGCAGTAAAGGATGAGGAGATTTATCTATATGTTAATGGTTCGCTATCGGATAAGAAAGACGCCGAAGACAATGGAAATTTTTCATTTAAAGCAACTTTGCAAATCGGAGATAATAAAATAAAAACAAAAGCTAAAAAAAATGACAAAGAAAGCGACTTCTCAAATGAACTTGAAGTTACATACAAAAGCGGTCCTCCTAATTTATCGGTTGACTCCCCAACTGATGGGCAAAAATTTGAAAAAGACCAAGACTCCGTCCGGGTTTTGGGCAAAACAGATTCCAACGTTAGAATAACAGTAAATGGATTTTGGGCGGTTATTGACGAGAACAATAATTTTTCCTACAATCTCCCTTTACAAAATGGAGACAATATAATAAAAGTCGTAGCGCAGGATCAGGCAGGAAGTATAACCGAAAAAGAAATAAAAGTCACTTATTCTCCGTAAAGACCAACTAAAGCCCAAATCCAAAACATTAAAAAAGAATAAAAAAGGCTATTAACAAATAAACTGTCTACGAAAAGGGCTGAAATTGAAGCAATCAGAAGTTTTGATCTTATATTGATTTTTAAAATTTTAAACCACATATAAAGATAGGCAATAAACCCGATAACGCCAGTAGTTGCAAGAAGAAAAAGAAAACTATTGTCTGTTCCGGCATCCGCATGGCTTCCTTCTAACATCGATGGCTGAAATCCGTATCTACTTTTTGCATACCTATAAGCGTTAAAACCAACTCCAAAAAATGGATTTTTCCTAATAATTTCAATCGCTTGTTTTGCAGAGCCAAGTCTTGCTTCAGAAGATGCGATTCTAAAAAAATTAGTTCCTTCTGTCTTATATGCTTTCGGGACAAGCGTAGTCGACAGTAAGAAAATTACAACAACTAAAATTGCCTGTGTTTTTTTTGTATTTAAAAATAAGAAAACAAAAGCCCCAACTATAAGCATTAAAAGTGCGCTTCTTGAATAAGTTAAAAAAATTGCAATCAAAGTAAGGAATGCAATAACACCAAGAAAAAGTGAAAAAATTCTTGATTGTTTTTTAAACGATTCAATCAAAATGTTTAAGAGAAAAAGAAAATACAAAACAAAGAATGCACCGGCAAAATTAGGATCAAGAAATGTTGAAAAAAGTCTATATAAATGTTCATCCCAACCAAGATAATAAAGATTTCTTAGATTTGGATATAAAAGATATTGAATGTAGCCCAAAACAACAATAAGAGCTCCGATGAGTATCAAAAACTTAGTTATTATTTTTTTAAACGGGTTATCAAACATGGGAATAATAAAGATAATTGAAGCGTATGCAATCCACCGAATAAAATATAAAGAGGAAACAAACAATTCATTAATGTTTAAGAGTCTCGCATTTAAAATAAGCGATAGCAGGGCAACTGTGGAAAATATTAATACCGGAATTCTCAAGTCTTTATTTATTTTAATTTTTTTGAGATTTTTGATAGTGAATAAGACCCAATAAGCAGAAAGAAGGATAACTCCTATGTCAATTAGTTTTACAGAGAGAAGAGCAACGGGCATTCTCATAACTTCCCCAAACACGAATAAAATAATTGTTAAAATAAATAATGATTTTAATAGGTCCATTTCAGTCCTCCTAAGCTATATAAGCTAACACGAGTCTTTGGATTATAGTAGATTAAATCCCAATTTGAAAATCTTTTGGGAAGATCAGAATTTTGAGCTGCGATGTAATTAAGCACATCACCTTTTTTAACCCAGGAAGAATCTATGAATGGGAAATTTACGTAATAAAGATTATGGAACCCGTATAAAAGCACTGTACTCTTTGAGGTTATATTTTTTTTAAAATACCCATCCGTATCGTAAAAATCACCAAAAGAAAAATTTAGATGATTTGATAGAAAGTGACTTTTTGACTCTTTTCCGAAGATTACAGGAACAAATTTAGCGTTTGCTACTCCCCTGTAGGTAATCGATGTTAGAGAGATTAGAATAACTAGAGACATGAATAGATATTTAAATTCTTTTTTATTTTCAAAAGTTTTAATTACCCAAACGACCAAAATAGAAAAGGCGGGTAAGTATGGAAGGATAAATCTTCCTCCTCCTGTTCTTGGAGTAAAGTACCATACGAGAATAGCGAATAGGCAATAAAGTCCAATAAACTTTAAAGTTTTAGGAAATTTTCTAAAGTAAATTACTATCAATGGCAAAAATATTAAGTATAAAGGGGAGATTGGATCGGCAGACCTAATTAGTAAATTCAATACCTCCTTTAAAAAGGTTAAAGGATTTAAAAGACCTAAGCTAAAAGAAACTGGATAAATACCCGTAAATAAAGGGTAAAAAGGGTTTCCTGTATGCACAAAAGAAAAAACAAACCACGGTAATGGAATCAGAAGCGATATACACAGATATACTAGTATATTAGTAATTATGTATGAGGTTTTCTTCTTCGCTTTAGCAAAGAAATAACATATAAGTATAGTGAAAATAAGTAACGATCCAAACGCGAGAAGTTTGGTAGAAATAGCAAGTCCAAGCATAACTGCAGATTCTACGAGCCACTTCTTGTTTTTATTCTGAAGGAAGTTAATAAATCCCCATAAAGCCATGATTTCGAAAAAAGTTCTGGCTAAATCTATGTATGCTGTGGTTGATTGCCAACCCACGACTAGATTAGAGTAGAAAATAATAACAGCAATAATAGATAGTTTTCTGTCAAAGAATTTTCTTGATAGAAAATATAAAGCTAGAGACGATAATAAGCCAAAAGAAAAATGAATTAGCTTTGCCAATATTTCATTCCCAAACACTAGAGACGCCGTATAAATCATTTCTGTTAACCTTGGCATGTCGGAATAATAAAGAACTGAACCTGGTATATGAATTACTGCGTGATTTTGTATGTAAAGCTTGGGAAACGTTAAATGGTACCAGAGGGCGTCAAATCCCAATTCCGGCCCCAAAACACCAATCAGATTAATTAAACTCTGAATTATTAATAATGATAATAATAAAAATGATAGGTTGTATAAGGAGTATCCTTGTAAAGCTTTGACAAGGATACTCTTTGTAAGGAATTTCGTGGAGCTCATAATTTGTCTTTTAAACAGAGCTATTGAAAAAATAAAGAAGACAGCGGTCAATAATAATATAGCTTGTCTATGCAATAGCCCTAATAACCCAATCGCAAATATTAAATAAGAGTAAATTCCAATCAAAATGGAAAACGAAAACATAATCCTCCCTTGCAAAGAAGAAAAAAAATATACTTATAAAGAACAACAATGGCCCAAATAGAGAAAGCGATGATTCCTATTTTACTTCTGATTTCTTTAAATTCCATACGAATATTAACCAAAGAATAAGCGTTCCAATAAAACCGTGAGATAAAAATATATTCCCTAGCAAGTTTTGACTGTAAATTGCTGCATTTTTTATATTAAAAAAGACAAATGAATAGGAAATTAAGGACTGTAGATATTTTTTTCTTGTAATTAAAAAATAAAAAGGGACTATTAAAAGAATTAAATGATGTTGCCATGCAAAATTATTAACTAGAAGAATCACAATAATTAAAAGTGAGATTGCCGAGAAATAGCCCATTTTCTTTTTAAAAATGGTCCAAAGTGAAAAACATACAATAACTATTCTTGTTATGTTTAAAAGGTTTGCATCAAGACTTAATCTTGAAAAAAAACCGGTAATAGACTGATTGTAATATACTCCCCCCGCAGGATTTTTTATTAAAGGCAAAAAAACTTGATTAAAATAGTAGATATTTATATCTCTCCTCAGAAGAAAAAAGGGGATTAATAAAAAGACTAAAAGAGACAAAAGTGAGAATGTTAATGTTTTTATATTTCTGTTTATAAATAAATAGGGTACAAATAACAATGGTATCAATTTTATAGCAATACTTAAGGATAAAAAGATACCTGCGAGTAAGTATTTACCTTTTATTATTTCGTAAGTAAATAAACAAATTAATAGTAGTAGTATAAGATTTGTTTGACCCATTCCCAGAGTAAATTTGAAAGGAAACGAAACTATTGCAAAAAAAGTTATTATGGCTAATTTGAAACTAGATATTGGTTTTATTTTGTAAAGAACAAATAATGAAAGGAAAAAACATGAAGTAATAATCAACAACCAGATTTTGGATGCTAGAGTGAAAGGAAGTTGAATTAAAGGGTACAGAAGGAGTAAAAATGACGGAGAGTAGTTTTCTGGAGTAAAAGATTTAAAACTTAAGTACGGATTAACTTTATGAAAAAGTAAAACAGCCGAATCATATCGTGTGCTAAAATCAGGCAAAAAACTGTTCCACAGGAGAAAAATTGTGCGAAACAGTAATGATGCGCTAAGAATGAAAACAGAAGTGATTAAAATTTTTCTAACCTGCTCCATAAGTGCCAAAGTTTACCTCGAACTAAAAAAGAATGGAAACTCATCATTAAGGCGAAGACTAGTCCCTGTATGCTATCTAAAAATCCTAATTTTAAAAAATAATTACTTATAAATTTTGCACAAGGATAAAGTAATATAGAAATAAAATCTGATCTTACTCCTTTTTCAAAAAGTTCATTTGCTTTAAGATTGGTATAAAAATTTATATCGGAAAGAAATTCAGATATGGTCGGATGAGGATAATGATCGAGGTGATTTTTTAAAGCATCTATTCTGCCCTTGATCTTCCACTCCTCATGAACTTTACCTTTCCATTTTCCCGAATCTTTTTTTGCAAGTCTCAAAAGCCAAATATCCCCAGTTTCTCCATGTTTTAATTCCTTACCCCACATAGAATCTCCTCGTTTGATATAGAAGCCATTGTATTTATTTGAAATTTGTCCTGAGCTTGTCGAATGGATGAAATTTGAGATTTCCGAAGCCAAAGCTTCGGGTACTCTTTCATCTGCATCGACAAACAGCACCCAATCCCCGCTTACTTTTTCCAAGCCAAAATTTCGTTGAGTTGAGAAATCACCATTTAAATGTCTTTTATAAATTTTGAATTTTGAATTGTAATTTTGAATTTTGAATTTTGAATTTTGAATTATTTCTAGGGTTTTATCTTCAGAATAATCATCAATAATAATAATCTCATCGCACCACGCAAGACTCTCTAGGCAATCTACAATATTTTTCTCCTCATTTTTTGTTAGAACTACCACACTAATCATTTTTATTTACAAATATCCTTCCGTTTTTCTCTTTAATATAAATTTTAAGATCTACGGGTTTTTTTGATGCTTTACTGTCGTAATAGTACCATAGTAAATATTCATAATTCATCGTAAAACTCTCAAATTGGCTTCCATTACCTTCTCCTATTAAATTATATTGCTTGTCAGAAATAAGTTCTACTACCTTACTTACTGCTTCCCTTCTTTTTATAAAGTCTGCATTCTTTGAATCTAAATCATGATTTACGAAATAATAAATATTCATAAAGACAAAAATGGCTAATATTATTAAACGAGGTAATTTTATTTTTTTTATTATGTAATTCCAGGAAATGGCAGATATTATAATAATAATGGGGAAAAATACGGGTAGATAAGCATCCGACGGAGTCTTATTAACTATAAAAGCGAGAAACATTATTAGAAACGTAATGCCAATTATGAATAAGGATATCTTTTTTTCTTTTTTCAACAAATACAAAAAAATCGTAAAACTTAAAAAAAGAAATAAAACAGATATTGAAAAACTATTTGCAAAAATAAGGAGCTTATATTTTAATGCGAGAAAAGACGTAATTAAACCATAATCTAATGACGATGATGAAAATCCCGCAACGGATTTAAATATTTTATAAAAAATCCAACCTCCAAAAACTAAGGTTTGAGGAAATCCATTTTTAAAATCGTAAATAATAACGGGAGCCATAGAAAATATAAACCCGCAAACAGAAACCAGCAAAACTTTCCACTCAAATATTTTTACTGCCCAGGATTTTCTCCTGATAATTCCATAGAACAAGAATATAAATAAAACTCCGAATAAGGAAGCCGTTGCCAACTCAAAATTGTAAAGAATCCCAAGGCTTATTAAAGCGGGTGCAAAGAAAATATAATTACCTTTTGTCCATTTATAAACAGAGAAAATAAAAATAAGAGTAAGAAAAGGTATTGGGCTTGTATGATAGGCAAAACGATCATTTGCAATAATCAGAGGGGAGGTGGCATAAATAATAGCTGAAATAAGACCAATTTTTTCTGAAAAAAGCTCTTTTGAAACTTTATAAATAAGCCAGATTGTTAAAGCTCCCAAAAATGCCGTAAAGTATGCAGGTGCTATTGGATTAAAGTTAAAAATCTTAAAAATTATTACAAGTATATATGTCCAATAAGGACCCTGGTGAAGCCATGTATGACTTGAAGTGATTCCTACTAAAGGAATTTTACCTGTTAAAAGCATGTCTCTTGCCGATATGTAAAACCACCCTTGATCGCCTATAAAAACCATGAGTTCATCTAGTTTAAATATGCGAAGAGAAAATCCTACAAGTAAAATTACAGTTAACAGAATATGAACTTTACTTATGGAAGTAAAAAAATGAACAATTATTGCGCCGAACAACCCGTGCCATTTCCTAAAGTAATAAAACTTGCTTTTGTTAAATATCTCTTCGATATCATTTCTTTTTTTAGTACTTTCTCCTTCAAAATGGATAATTTTTGCATCTGGGACAGAATAATCTTGGTATCCCTTAATATTTAATCTTTTACACAAATCTGCTTCCTCAAAAAAAAGAAAAAAATTTTCATCAAAACCTCCTATGTCATCAAAAACCTTCTTTTTTATCATAAAAGATGTCCCAGGAACTACATCAATTTGCCTTTCAGTCTTCTTATCCCAGTCTTTAAGGAAAAATCTTCTTGAGATCGGATTATTGGGAAATAATTTGTGAATAAATGACAAACTAAAAATTGCATTTATCGGAGTTAAAAATTCAGAACCTTGAACAAGGTGGGGGACTCCCCTATCACTCAGCAAAATAGGGGAGACTGCGCCAATTTTTTTCTTTGAAATTATAAAATTATAAAGATTATCTAATGTCCCTAGCAAGATTTCGGTGTCTGGATTTAAGAAAAATAAAACTTCTCCCTTTGCATATTTTGCTCCTAAATTATTCCCCGCCCCAAACCCAATATTACCATGGCTTTTGATGTATTTTACCTTGGGGAATTTTTTCTTAAGGAGTCCTCCAATAGTCTTCTCTTCATCATTATCAACTACTATTATTTCAAAAGTTGAACTTGGCTTTGATTTATATATTGAACTAATGCAACTTAAAATCTCTTTTTTGACCTTATAATTTACTAATATTATTGAAATCATTATTGTTCTAAAATTTTATTAGTTTGTTTAATCTTTATTACCGTTTAAGCCAGAAATTAAATTTTTTTCTAATTCTTTTCCCCTCTTGCGCCAAGTCCAATCGTCTATTAAAGTCTGTCTTGATCTATCTGAAATTTTTCCTAAGTCATTTATATTGTTCAAGATCCATTCTATTTTTTCTGCAAACTTCCTACTGCTTCTAGATATCAAGAATCCTGTTTTATCATTAATTATGGTTTCTTTATATCCGCCTTCATTTACCGCAATTACTATCGTGCCACACGCCATTGCCTCAAGAGGAACTAGCCCTAGTGGTTCATTAAATGACGTAGCGACTAGAACCTTAGACCTATTATACAATTTTAAAATTTCCTCACTGTTAAGCCATTCCTTTTCAAATGCTAGAACTTTTGTTTTTACCTTCATTTTTATTTTTTTTAAAACATTAGTAAAAAAAACATATCCATCTAAAACGTTATCGTAAGAACCTACAAATAATATATCTATATCTTTAT
>Ga0209542_10005824_pt1 | contig 24316 bp, 24 predicted proteins | sample RifCSPhighO2_01_FD_184028 | JGI IMG/M metagenome (GOLD analysis project Ga0209542, IMG submission 184028) | Soil microbial communities from Rifle, Colorado - Rifle CSP2_plank highO2_0.1 (SPAdes) (version 2) | ecosystem: Environmental > Terrestrial > Deep subsurface > Rock core/Sediment ...
AAAAGAGAAGACATCTATATCACAAACATTGTAAAATATCGCCCTCCCGGCAACCGCGATCCCCTGCCCGAAGAAAAATCCGCTTGCCGAGAATGGCTCCTGGAAGAATTGAAAATAATTTCACCGAAGCTCATAATATTTCTCGGCCGTCACGCTATGAACAACTTTTTCCCTGCCGAACAAATTTCCAAAACTCACGGAAAATTATTGATTAAAGCTTTTGCCGGTATGCCCACCAAATACTTTTATGCCCTATATCATCCTGCCGCCGCCCTCTATGACGGCTCCATGCGAGAAATATTGATTGCTGACTTCAAAAAAATTCCGAAGGTTTTAAAAGAAGTATCCGCCCGAGGCGGATCAGCCTCTGGCTGAGAAAACGCGAAAAATTGTAACATAATTTGACGACAAGTTTATAAAAACATATTATTGAATAAACACGGGGGACCCTTGGCAATTTGTCCAGGAACGACCCTCGATGTACATTTTCGGAGGTGTAATACAATGCCGGAGAGGACATGGCGGAACGGAAGAGTGGAGGAGCCCGCTTATTCCTACCTCGCAAGGGGGGAAACCCCCATGTGGAAGGTATGGATGTGGCTCATGGTCGCCGCTGCGGTAGTAGGATTTACCGCAGTGATGTTAAACAAGCTAGGCGTCACAACACCGTCGCGCGGTACCCCCGCGACGGACCTGCGCGATCAGCGCAGGGTAGAGTCGCTCAATTAGCGGCTGATGCTGGCCGCTAAAAAATCGAAAAAGCGCTGGGCCGCCGAGCATCATCTCTCGGCGGCCGCTTTTTTATAAATCAAAATTTTGTATAATTAACACACATGCACAGCAACCAAATAAAAATTGTAATCCTCGCTGCCGGTAAAGGTAGACGCATGCAAAACGACTTGCCGAAGGCATTAATGCCCTTGGGTGGCAAGCCCATGATTGCGCGCCTGCTCGCCTCGGTGGAGCAGTCAGGCATAGACCCCGAACCGGTTATCGTCATTGGCTACAAGAAAGAGTTGGTCAGAGAAACCCTGGGAGATAAATACCGCTACATTGAACAAACAGAGAACCTCGGCACCGGACATGCCTTGGTCGTAACCAGAAGCTACTTAGAGGACAAAGCCGACCACATCATAGTCTTATACGGCGACCAGCCCTTTACCAGCGCGAAAACAATCAAAGAAATAGTGGAGAAGCACCTGGAGTCCGGCAGCAAAATCACAATGGCCGCTGTCAAACTGGAGAATTTCAAAGATTGGCGGATAAACTTTGTGAATTTCTCAAGAATCATAAGAGACAAAGAAGGCAGAATAATCAAGGATGTCCAATGGAAGGATGCCACCGACGCGGAAACAAAGGTAACCGAGGTAAATCCCTGCTACTTCTGTTTTGAAGCAAAATGGCTCTGGAGAAATCTGGAACTATTAAAAAATGAAAATGCCCAAAACGAATATTACCTGACTGATTTGATAAAAATAGCCCGAGAAGAAGGAGAAGAAATAGACTCCATTGAGATAGCGCCGCATGAAGCGCTCGGCGCCAATACCGAAAGAGAGCTGGAAATCCTAAAAGCGTTCGTGTAAAATACAAAATCCATCTGGCGCTTGAAACTATTCAAAAAAACTAAAAAACCAAGAAATTTCTTGTTTATTCGTACCACTGATGGTATAATTTATACATGCAATCCAAGTGGTTCCATTTGAGAGAAAAGGCCATAGCTTTAAGAAAACAGGGAAAATCAATTAGAGACATTGAGATATCTCTAGGCATCCCCCGTTCTACACTTAGCGGTTGGTTGAAGAATATTAAACTTTCTACATCACAATATAAATCACTAGAAAAAAGAGGTGAAAATGCTCTCATAAAAGCAAGGAAGAAAGCTATTATTTGGCATAATCAACAAAAAACAAATAGATTGAAATTCGCAGAAGATGCAGCTGAAAAAACTTTATTAAAAATTAGTAACAATGCAGAGATTATTGAATTAGGACTCGCACTTTTGTACCTAGGGGAGGGATTTAAAAAATCTCAAAGAACCGGTCTCGGAAACTCTGACCCTTTACTCTTGAAGTTTTTCTTAAAAATAATGCTTCATGTATATAAAATAGATATAGAAAAAATAAGATTTGAATTACATATTCGTGCTGATCAAAATCCAGAAAAAATGAAAAAATATTGGGCTAAGGAATTGGAAGCTCCGCTTCATAGATTTAAATCCATATCAATTGATAAAAGAACGGCAGGAAAAGCCACCTATCCGGATTACAAAGGAGTCTGCGTAATTGACTGCGGGAACATTGCAGTACAAAGAAAACTGGTATATATTGGTCAGAAGTTCTGTAAGAAAATAATAGAAAATTTGGGCGGTTAGCTCAGTTGGTAGAGCGCAATATTGACGTTATTGATGTCAGAGGTTCGAATCCTCTACCGCCCACCACATGAATAATACAGAAAAAACAAAAAGTTTTTGGTCTAGTAGTTTTGCGGCAAAATTATATAGAAAATTCGGTGGGAAAAGATTCTTCAAAATGCATGAAGAAATAGCAAAGCAGGTTATTGAGCGAAACCCCAAAAATTTATTAGATATTGCTTGCGGTCCTGGTGATTTTTTATCGTATCTTGCTGACCTTGATTTAAATATTAACTTAAATGGAACTGACATAGCTCCGGAAATGGTACGACACGCAAGCCAAAAACTTAGCACAAAAGCAAAAATTTTAGAATCAAAGGGAGAAAAGCAACCCTTTCCAGAAAACTCTTTTGATGTAATTACCATTATGTTGGCTTTTCATCATTTTCCTAAAAAATTAGAGACCTTACAGCAGATAAAAAAACTTTTGCGACTAAACGGGCTTTTCATTATAGGTGATGTGGTAGCTAAATCACGTTTGCAAAAAAAAATTTGGAATTGTTTGGAAAGAATCATAAGTATTCGAGGATATATTGGCCATTACACAGAAAATGACATTAAAGAATTAGCAAAGAAAGCTGGATTTTCTGTTTCCATAGAATATATTCCTGATATGCCAAAAAGATATAGGATTTGTAAATTTGCACTAGAAAAAACTTTATGAAAATCTTAAGCATTGAGACATCCTGTGACGATACTTGTATTAGTATTATGGAAGTTCGCCCCGCCCGAAATGGGCGGGGCAAGAGGGACATCACAAATGCCACTTTCAGAGTGCTGGCTAACAACTCCAATTCGCAAATAAAAATCCATATCCCTTATGGCGGAGTATACCCCGTGCTTGCCAAAAGAGAGCATAAAAAAAACTTGCCCATTATCCTGGAAGCTAGCCTAAGAGAAGCCAAGCTTAACCTGGATAATAAATCAGTAGATCCCGTTAAAGTCAGAGGGTCGCTGCGAGCCCTCGCGGCCTCTAACGGGATAGATGCTATCGCCGTCACCTACGGACCGGGACTGGAAATGTGCCTTTGGGAGGGCATCATCTTCGCGCAAGATTTGGCAAAAAAATGGAAAGTGCCTTTAATTCCGGTCAATCACATGGAGGGGCACATTCTTTCGGTATTCGGAAAAGAAAAAGGTAAATTTGGAATACGCCAGGCGGCTGGCGTATTCCCGGCCTTGGCTTTGCTCGTTTCCGGCGGACACACACAGCTGGTACTGATTAAAAAATTTGGAGATTATGAAATAATCGGTGAGACCTTAGACGACGCCGTGGGGGAAGCATTTGATAAAGTAGCTAGAATGCTTGACCTCCCTTATCCTGGCGGACCTCAAATATCTGCTTTGGCAGAATTTGCGCGGAAAAACGCAGACCGAGCGCAGACTAGCGCAGAAAAAATCAAAAATGCATCTCAAGTAGGTCAGCGTAATTCTGCGTTAAGTCAGCGTGAGTCAGCGAGGGAGCTTAATATTAAACTCCCTAGGCCTATGCTTCATAGTAAAAACTTTGATTTCTCTTTCTCAGGATTAAAGACTGCCGTATTGTATTTGATCCGCGATCTCAAAAAAGAACATTCTAATGTTTTGCAAAACACTGTAATAAGACAACAGATAGCCCTTGAATTTGAGAACGCAGCTATTGAATGTTTGGTTTACAAGACGCAAAAAGCAATGGAGAAATATAAAATTAAAACCTTAATCGTAGCAGGCGGAGTGGCCGCGAACAAACACTTGAAAAATGAGATGCAGAAAATCACTAAAGGTAAAGTGAAACTTCTCTTCCCTACCAAGGAGCTCGCGACAGACAATTCTATAATGATAGGAATCGCTGGATATCTAAATTATATGAAAAACAAAAAAAAAGTGCTTAAGCCAAATAACATAAAAGCAACTGGTAATCTAAGGCTTTAGTGTGATATTATTTTAGCATGGATGAAAAGCTACAAGAAAAACTACTGAAGCCTTACGACCCGAAAGAAACCGAAGAGAGAATATATAAAATCTGGGAAGATTCCGGATTTTTCGCGCCCGAGGCGCATCCGTCTTGGGTGGATAATCCTGAAACTAATCCAAACTTTGGAAAATACTTCTCCATAATTCTCCCTCCACCAAACGTAACAGGAATACTTCATCTGGGCAGCGCCATAATGCTCGCCATAGAAGACATCTTTATAAGATACGCTCGCATGAGCGGAAAAAAGACGCTCTGGATACCCGGCACAGACTCAGCCGCAATAGCCACTCAAGCGAAAGTTGAAAAAGAAATTCAAAAATCCGAAAATATTTCACGCCACGAATTGGGACGCGAGGAACTTCTAAAAAGAATAGACGCATTTATAGAACAAAGTAAAACAACAATATTGTCGCAAATTAGAGGAATGGGCGCTTCGGTGGACTGGAGTCGCTATGCATACACAATGGACGAAAAACGTTACCGCGCGGTGATGGAAGCGTTTGTGCGAATGTATAAAGCCGAGCTTATCTATAGAGGCAACCGAATTGTAAACTGGGACCCAAAGGGCCAAACGGTGATTTCTGACGACGAAATAATTTATGAAGAAAAAAAGGGTAAGTTTTATACTTTCAAATACGGGCCGTTCGAAATAGGCACAGCCAGACCAGAAACAAAATTCGGCGACAAATATGTAGTAATGCATCCCGACGACAAGAGATATAAAAAATGGAAACATGGAGATAAGCTTTCGGTAGAATGGATAAACGGGCCGATTGAAGCAACGGTTATTAAAGACGAAATGATTGATATGAAGTTTGGCACCGGGGTGATGACCATCACCCCTTGGCATTCGCACGAAGATTTTCAATTGGCGGAAAAGCATAATTTAGATAAAGAACAAATCATAGATAAATACGGAAAACTACTGTCCGTGGCGGGTGAATTTACTGGCATGAAAATCAGTGACGCACGAGAGAAAATTGTGCAGAAATTAAAAGACAAAGGACTTCTCGTATCCGTGGATGAAAATTATGTAAACAGAATTGCTACCGCTGAACGAACTGGCGGAATTATTGAACCGCAAATCATGCTGCAATGGTTCGTGGACGTCAACAAAAAAATAAAAGAATGCGAGAATAAATCGTTAAAAGAGTTGATGCTCCGGCCGGTACGGGATAAAAAGATTAAAATTATTCCAGAGCATTTTGAAAAGGTTTATTTTAACTGGATAGAAAATCTACGGGATTGGTGCATCAGCCGGCAGATTTGGTTCGGACACCGGATTCCTGTTTGGTATAAAGGAGATGAGATTTATTGCGGATTAGAAAAACCAGAAGGAAATGGTTGGGAGCAGGACTCTGACGTGCTGGATACTTGGTTTTCGTCGGCGCTTTGGCCTTTTTCCACCATGGGCTGGCCAGAAAATACAGAGGATTTAAAAAATTATTATCCGACGACAATTCTGGAAACCGGCTACGACATAATATTCTTCTGGGTGGCGCGAATGATCCTGATGAGCCAATTTCTGTTAGGAAAAATCCCATTCCAAACGGTTTATTTGCATGGTATTGTTCGCGATGAACAAGGTAGAAAAATATCTAAATCACTTGGTAATAATATGGACCCGGTAGATATGGGTGCTAAATATGGCACCGACGCCTTGCGCTTATCCCTCTTATCGGGGACATCTCCGGGAACTGACTCTAAAATTTCAGTTGAAAAAATAAAAGGTTATAAAAACTTCGCAAATAAAATATGGAACATCACCCGATTTGTTTTAGATAATACCGAAAAAGAAGACTTTAACAAAAAGATACAAGATGAACTGACAGAGGAGTTTAGAGAGATTGCAAAAGACATAACAACGGACATGGAAAATTATCGCTTGCACTTGGCCTCAGAAAAAATTTACCAATATGTCTGGCATAGATTTGCGGATGAAATAATAGAAGAAACCAAAGAGATAATAAAAACTGGAGGAGAAAAAGCTGCCGAAAGAAAAAAGGTCTTGGCCTCAATCTGGATGGATTGTTTGAAGATACTGCACCCTTTTATGCCATTTGTTACAGAAGAGATATGGGGTATACTACCCATAGAAGACAAAAACCTATTGATGGTTGAGAAATGGCCCGTGGACTTTAAATAAATCCAATGACCAACGACCCAAAAATTTTAGCCCTAGCTTTTATAGGAGGAATCATCCCCTCTCTATTGTGGCTATGGTTCTGGCTCAGGGAGGATAGGAAGAATCCTGAACCCACAGGACTCCTTATGGTTGTATTTATTGTGGGAATGCTGGCGGTAGTATGCGTTTTGCCAATTCAGAAATTTATCCAAGTAAATATAAATTCACACGAATGGCAACTCATCTTGTGGGCTAGCGCCGAGGAAATAATTAAATATCTGGCCGTTATAATCATTCTCTATAAAATGCATCACGCAAATGAACCTATAGACTGGCCGATTTACCTCATTACCGCAGCTTTGGGCTTTGCCGCTCTAGAAAATGCTCTTTTTTTGATAAAACCGCTTTCAATCGGAGACAACACGGTGGGGCTTATAACGGGCCAGCTTAGATTTCTCGGGTCCACTCTCCTGCACACTGTCTCAAGCGGAATTCTGGGCATTGCAATAGGAATGTCTATGCATATGGAGGGTTTAAGGAAATTATGGTACCTTGTGGTGGGATTCATATTCGCCATCACCTTGCATAGTGTGTTTAATTTTTTTATAATGAGGAATGGTGGAAGTGGCTTCTTGAGAGTGTTCGCTTTTTTGTGGGTCGTCACCATTGTCGTGATGTTACTTTTCGAAAAATTAAGAAGAATGTCCGCCTGAGACGCCGCGCCTGCCAAATTCGGCGGGCAGGGATCAGCCTTTGGCTGAAATTTATCAATTAAATAAAAATTATGGAAAATAAAAAAAAGAGTTTCTTTGAGAGACTGACCGGAAGCATTCGTATGGAAGAGGAATCTGAAGAACCCAAAAAAGGTCTGGAGGGAGCAAAAAAATCAAACGGTAGAGAAAGGGAGAACTGGATTGAAGAGGAAAACGAAGAAGCAGAATTGGCTGTGGATGTGTATCAAACACCGACCGATATCATAGTGCAAACTTTTGTGGCTGGGGTGAAGCCGGAAGACTTGGAATTAACAATCGCGAGAGATATGGTCACAATTTCCGGCAAGCGCGAAGAGCACCGAAACATAGATGAAGATAATTATTTTGCCAAAGAGCTTTATTGGGGAAAATTTTCTCGCGTGATATCCCTACCCCAGGAAGTAGAACCGGAAGAAGTGGAAGCCACGGAACGCCATGGACTCCTCGTCATTAAACTTCAAAAAGTAGATAAAGAAAAAACAAACAATATCAAAGTACGGTCAGTCTAAGAACTTTTAGGCTTTTCGTTGAATTGAACTTTCCTTAATATTAGCAATCCTATGATGACAAACACCGACATAAAAGAGACGGATATTTGGTAGGCGACAGGGCCTAAAGAAGAAAGTAGAAAGACCATTAATCCCCAAGCTAAAGGTCCGAAAAAAGTGGAGACGCGCTCAGAGAGAGTATAAAAACTAAAACCAAAATTTAATTTTTCTTCCGGGCACAAAAATGTCATAGCTGTCCGGGTCACGGTCCAAGTCGCGCCATACATAAAACCCATCAAGATTGTAAAAACGACAAATAAATTGAAATTTGATGTCATACCCAGAGCGGGAAATATTAAAACCCAGCTTCCCAGAACAAAAAACAAAATTTTTCTCAATCCAATCCTATCAACCATAAACCCCGCGCAAAAAGCTCCAAGTGCCGAAGTCACCAATATGCCGAGCAAAACCATGGATTTAGTACTATCCGATACAGCAAAAACCTTCTCTAGATAAATTGGGAAATTATTGGCAGCAGTTATAATCGCATCATTGAAAAGGAAGAAAGAAATTAAGAATAAACCGACATTTGGTTCTTTCATAAGGTCTTTAAACTGCCTCCAGTAACCAACTCTATCTAGGGTCTTAACATCTTCATCAACTTTTTGTTTGGATATTTTAAAAAACAAAAGCATAGGTAGGGCAAGGATAAAGAATATAAGAGCGGCAGGGAGAAATGTCTGCGCTCTGCCAGCTTCTCCCATAAGGTAAACCGCCCCGGAAGCTAAAGGCAGAGCAATCAGAAGACCCGCTATTTGCCCCAACCAATTCCCTGCTTGGCCGATGCCGGATACTCTCCCCCACTTTTCTCTAGGAGCAATATAGCGTAAAAGCGCGTTATAAAAAACAAAAGAAAATTGATAAAAATAATTTGCAAAAAGAAAAAAGATTATGGCCAAAAGTACGCTATTTGAGAAAAAAAGAGCTATAAATGCTACGCCCAGGAAAAAGACGAAGGCAAGAACGGTCATCCAATTCAAATACCTTTGTTGCTGCCCGTTTCTGTCGGCTATGCTGCCTAAAATCGGAGCTGAAAATAAAAGCATTAGCGACCCTGCCGCAAAAATCATGTTATACCACAGCAGGGGAACATTTTTTTCTATTACTAACCATTGAGAGAAATATAGGAAAAAAACTATCATTACGATAGAGTTGGCAAAATCATACAAAGTCCAGAGAAAGATATTTTTCTTATTCATCCCGTTAGAAGCAGGTCGCGGTCAAAAAACCGTTACTATGCTTGATTATACCTATTAAACTGCGACCGCGGCTTCTAACGGGATTCATTTGTGCTGGGAGGCAGATTTGCACTGCCGACCCTTCCCTCTTCAGGGGAATGCTCTACTACCTGAGCTATCCCAGCATTATTTTATTTTGATGCTACTGATTAAAACCTTCAAACATTTGGTTGAAGCTATCAAGATTACTCTTGGCTCCTCCGTATACTCCCAGCAATTGGTTTATATATGGCTGAACAAAATAATAAGCTCCAACAGCAGAACCTATGATAAGCGCCCAATACAAGAAACTCATAATGCGCCCGATGCGCATAGAGCGCCTCATGGCGCGCAACATACCATTGTTCTCTTGCATGAGCTTGTATGTGTCTTCTAGAAGCTTTTTTGATTCAGGGTCATCCATGGGTCTAATTTAACACAATATTTTAGGAAATAAAAGGGTGGCTGACTATAATCTTTGTGTTTTCCGAGACTTTTTGAAAGTGCTTAACTCTTGGTCAGCTTGTGCAAATAGCTGTTGATAGGCTGGAGTTTTTTCATACTTGCCTTTATGTTTTGCTTTTTCATATTCACTTTTTTTCAATACCGCATGTCCCATAGAAACTTGAAAACTAACCGGCATGCCATCAACTAACACAGATAAATTAGCGTTGGCTTGTTTTTGGATGGTTTGAAATCTTGCTTCATGATCTGGCTCTATTATTTTACCTTTTTCATCTCGTCTAATAGGAAAAGTAATTATAATCACAAACTCGTCACCTCCGTAACGCACTATTACGTCGCCTTCTTTTATAATTTTTCTTAAATTTTCTACTGTTTTCCTCAAAGCATCATCACCCCTTTGGAGACCATAAGTTCTATTAAATTCATGAAAATAATCTATATCACAAACGATAGCCATAATAGAGTGGGATGCGCCATTTTCATAATCTAATCTTTTCACTAAAGCAGAAAATTTTTCGTCATAAGCACCACGATTAAATGCTCCAGTAAGAGGATCAATGCCGAGTTGTTCTTCTATTTTCTGCAAGTCTATTTCATATCTTTTTGATAGTTTCATCGCAAGTTCAGAAAGTTGTTTTGGGGTCACGGTTTTAATACTGCGAGCGAATTCCAAAACTTCCTGAAGATTGTAATCTTCTTTGCGGTTATCGAGTGTGGCACTTAAATTCTCGAATCCCCAGATTTCAAGCTGGTCTGCTTTCCCGACACTTTTAGGATTACTTCTTTCTATCATAGCTTTAATATTATCACTGTTTTGACATTAAATCCAATTTCCAAAAGAGCTTCTGTGTGCTAGATTAAATGTATAAGTCCCCGTAGTTCAACGGATAGAACCGGCCCGTCCTAAGGGTCTGATGTCAGTTCAATTCTGACCGGGGACACAATTCACGAAAACTTGAACTTATACTTCAAAAATGGTATGATAAGCATTATGTCAATATTAATAATTGAGGATGAAAAAAAACTTGTAGATTTATTAAAGCGAGCATTAAAGGGGGAACGTTATTCTGTCGAAGTTGCCTATGATGGAAAGGAGGGCTTGCAGAAAGCGTTGAAGAATGAGTATTCTCTGATTATTTTAGACTTGATGCTTCCTAAAAAAGACGGTATTTCTGTATGTAAGGAATTACGAGCTCGAAAAATACATACACCCATTATTATACTCACAGCAAAAGGAAGCCTGGAAGACAGAGTGACGGGACTAGATATAGGCGCAGATGACTACCTCATCAAGCCTTTCGGTATGAATGAATTATTCGCTCGCATTCGCGCTGTCCTGCGACGCCGAAAAACAACCGATGCCAATACCGTCAAAATTACTGATTTGGTAATGGATAAAAGGAGTCATGAAGTCACTCGCGCAGGCAAGCCCATCCCGCTCACTCCCAAAGAATACAAACTCTTGGACACGCTTATGTCTAACCAGGGAGAAGCTATAAATAGAAGAAAACTCATAGACTATGCTTGGGGACCGGATTTCAAGGAAACAAATAATGAGCTCAATGTTCACATCAGATATCTCCGAAGGAAAATTGATGGCAAGAAAAACAAACCTCTAATACACACCATAAGGGGCCTCGGTTTTGTTTTGAAAGAATGAATAATTAATTTCCTGAAAAATAAAAAACTCGCTTCTAGCGAGTTTTTTATTTTGACATTAAGTTTGTATTAAGTTATCCACATAATTCACAGGTTTAGCCACTTTTGGGGTTGACTATTAAAACAGGTAAGAGTACAATATTAAAATAAGATTAAATTTATATATGCACCTATCCAAACTAATAATTAAAAATATACTGCCGATGGCGATACTTTCCCTCCTCTTTTTTCCTAGCGCCTTCGGAAATGCGGAAGCAGAGCCCAAAAACGAAAACGACAGCCTGTATAAATACAACGCGCTAGAAAGCAAGATATCTTTTTTTGATTTAAACAGTAGTGATGTCAAAAGTAGTGATAGTTTAGTGAATGAAGAATCTTCAGTATTGATAAATCAAAAATCAAAAGAGGAGCTAGCGGAAGAAGAAGTAAAAAAAGAATTTCAGAATCTTACTGAGAAAATAAACTATTCCATGGGGAGAATAGAGACTGCCGTGAAAGCGCTTGAAAATAAAAACAGGCTGGGAACTTTTCTCATAGGAAATAATTTAGGAATACTGAAATTCCAATTGGTTCAAATAAAGGACCAAGCCTATCTGTTGGAGACATTAAATAAAAAGACCGAGGACGGCGATTTGAAAATCAAGATAGATAAACAGGTAAAATTATTGCAAGAAGAGCAAGAGCGGGTCGTAAATTTTATTCTGGAACGAGAAAGCAAGTTTAGTTTGTTCGGGTGGTTTAGAACGATGCTTTAAAAAGCGGTCGTGGTCAAGTAAGTATTAAAATAATATTATAAGCTTTAACCAAAAATTTATGTTATCAACAATAGCCGTCATTCTAATAGTCTTGTGGCTCCTAGGTATGGTAAGCTCCTATACTATCGGAGGATTTATTCATGTACTTCTAGTCATTGCAATTATCATACTTCTCCTTAGGGTTATCAGAGGTGAGAAGGTTTTGTAAAAATAAGACCTTCCGCTAGGAAAGCTAGCAATTAATCGGTTCAATTCTAGTCGGGGATACAATAAAAACGGAAGCCTTGCTTCCGTTTTTTATTCCATGGCTAAATTAAGTCCAACTTTTTCAGCAATTTGTTTTATCCAACGTTCATGTCTGGATAGTTGAGTGGAGATTGCAGCGTATTCCAATCTTAAGTCGCTTATTGATTTTGCTATAGAATCACTGGAAACAATAAGACCCTGCACAAGCTCCTTTAAATCACCCAAATCACTCCGAATTTCCTCAACATCTTTTTTAGACGCAAGAACGGAAGTGAGCCTGTTTATATCCTGATCATTCAACATATATGGAGTATATCAAAATTGCTTCTAGTAAGCAATCATTCTAAAAAGTGGTAAATGCCGATTCGACTTGCCCCGTACGAAGCTACACTTTCGTACGTGATACTGGCTAGGGACACCGAAAAACGGAAGCCTTGCTTCCGTTTTAACTATGCTTCTCTTAGAGTTATCAGGGGCGAGAGGGTTTTGTATGGCATATGAATCATCCTAAACCTATGGGTGATTCCAAGCTATTGAACTATTACGAGGCTATTTACTTTTTTTAAAAAATGTATTACAGTGAGGATGAAACGAGAGTTCCTCACAAACAGGAGAACCATCATGGTTGTCGCAGGTGAAAGCGGTTTTCCTGAAATATGGAAAACCAAGACCCCACATCTCAGTATCCTAGGTTTGCAGGGTACTGGGAAAACAACTATCCTGAATATTTTGTCCACGTGGTATCGAGTACACGTGGTAAGAAGATACACATGTAGGCCCAGGCGCCCGGGAGAGGAATGCTCACATGAGTATGTATTCGTGAGCAAAGGGGAGTTTCTCCGGCTCCTCAGGGCCAGGTTTTTCATCCGCGCTTCAGTTAGGCGGATACCAGTAAACGGGGAAATTTTCTATACAGGGTTGCCCTGTATAGAAAACTGGTCACCGTTACCGCCAGGCACGCAGCTAGTGCTGTCTATCTTGGGAACAAGCGTCTTTCATGTAATGGAGGACGTTCCTGAGCTCCGGACGGTGTTCGTTGATCATCCAAGCTCTTTTGTACTAATGAAAAGGGCATACGATAGATCTAGGGCTCAGGGCATAGACCCTGACCCCAAACTACGAACGGCGCATAGATACGGTGAGAAGCCCCTCTGGCGGGCATATCACTACAGAGTATTAAATAACCAAGAATTTCCCGAAGAATGTGCCCGGGAAATCGCCAGAATCGCCGGGCTGGCCTGACGAAGGGCAAGTCTGGTGGTACCACATATCAGAGCGGCCGTTGAGAAGTTAAGCTTCGAGACGGCTTTTCTTAATATTTGATGAATTTGACTTAGATAAACAAAAAATATATAATTAAAATAAGGTTAAATTAGATGCAATGTATGGTTGAATTAAATTACGAAAATCATAGATTTCTGGATGTGGTGAACGAAGATGATGAAGTCGTTGACACTAGATCTAGGACTGATATCCATAGACTGGGACTACGTCACCGCGAGATTCACGTCTGGATGTTTGATAAAAATCACAATATTTTTTTTCAAAAGAGCGGTCTCCATAAACCATCGGCTGGACGCCTTGATGCTACAGTTAGTGGACATGTAAATAGAGGTGAAAATTATCTACAAGCAGCAGTCCGGGAAACCGCAGAGGAAACTGGTATTATTGTACCTCTTGATGATTTGGTTTTTTTAAAAGAAACAAGAAGTAATGCCATTATCCCAAAAGAAGGATTTTTAGAGACAATCAATAATTTCATAAGAAACGTATATATTTATAAATACCCTGTAAACGACACCCAAATAAAAATAGAAGAAGGTATACCTGGCGCGGGCTTTCAAAAAATTTCACCCGCATTATTAAAAGATATGGCAAAAGAAGACATGAAAATGGTAAAAAAATTTATAACGCAGCACGAGCTGCCTTCGGTATTAAAATATGTAGATAATTTAAGTATAAAAAAATTTCTCTAATATGAACCGCCCTAAGAACACAATTTCCAGGAAAATTGAGTTACTGAATAAGGCTACTATTTATCCGATATTGGAAACGAACAAGGTAAAAATTATTGAAAATTTCACCAACACTGCCCTGAATATCCTAGAGGCAGATTTTGGTTTTGCATGGCTTAAGGTTGAGGAAAATAAAGAATATAAACTAGCTTATAAAAGTCCAAATATCCCCTTCCCTCCCATGATTCCAAAAAGAAAGAACCATGAGGATAAAAAATTGAAAAAAACATTATTTGACAATAATGTGAAAAAGGGAGAATACGAAGATAATCTTGATCGCTATATTAAAAGTTATATTATTATTCCTCTGAGATACGGTGATCATATACACGGCAGCATTGTAGTTTGTTATAAGCAGCAACATAATTTCACAAAAGAAGAATTGGAATTATCTCATACAATAGGAAATATTGGCGCCCAGGCTCTTAACCTCCATTGGTTGCTAGAAAATCAGTACGATTCCCTAGCCTTGGGAGAAAAACAAAAACAGTCCGAAATCACAATGGCGGAAAAACAGAAAGAAATAGAAGTCCTCCTTTACCAGGAAAAATTAAAAACTGAATTCATAGCCAACACTACACATGAGTTCAGGACTCCGCTCGCTATTATGCGCGGACATGTGGACCTGGCGCTAAGGAGAGGGAGAAACGAATTAAAAGAGACTCGGAAAGCGCTAAGGGTAGTAAATACCGAAATAATACACCTAGCTGAAATGATTTCAGACTTGGTGCTGATAATATCGGGGAGGAATATAAATAACACTAAACATTTTAACTTAATTGACATTACAAATCTCTTGCAAGACACAGTAGACAGATTGAGAAATCTTGCCAAAGAAAACAATATATCTATTGCGATAAAGTCAGGCGCAAAGAATATTTCAGTTATGGGTGATAAAAAACACCTAGAAAGATTGTTCTTAAATTTAATTAAAAACGCAATTACTTATGGTAAAAGCAAGATAAATATTGAAATTTCTAAAAGCAAAGGAAAGGTGGTTGTAAAAATCAAAGACAACGGCATCGGCATAGCCAAAGAAGACCTGCCCAACATATTTGAACGATTCTATAGAGCCGACAAGTCGCACAGCTCATACGGAAAACATTCCGGCCTTGGTTTGGCGATAGTTAAGTGGATTACGGAAATACATAAAGGCAAAATAGAAGTGGAAAGTACACGTGGAAAAGGCAGTACCTTTACCGTCACTTTACCGGAGAAAAATTCCATGCCAAATTAAGCGATGCCCAGTAATTGAGATATTTTAGGTTTATCAAAGCCGACAATAAGCTCATCGCCAATGATGATTACAGGCACGCCCATCTGTCCGGACTTGTCCATCATTTCACGCCTTTTTTCCACATCACTAGCTACATCGTGTTCTGTGTAGGCAACGTTGTTTGCCTTGAAAAATTCTTTCGCCGCGTGGCAGAAATGGCAGGAAGGTGTGGAATAAATTGTCACTAGTTTATTTGTATCAGACATAAAGTTAAAAAATTATCTGTTAATTACTGCCATTGTAACATAAAAACTTTAGGCATCAAAGTGCGGGTAAGGAGAATCGAACTCCTGTCTCAACCTTGGGAAGGTCGCATTCTACCACTAAACCATACCCGCTTTATTGTTTAAATCAATCTCTCCAGAAGAATAAAAAGTCAAAAAACCCGTCCTTTTCTGCACCTTCAGCTTCCGGAGCATTTTTGTCTTCCACTATTACTATCACCCCCTCCCCCTCCTTGGCTAAACCGAACTTATCTCTAATAGTTTCTTCTTTCCCTTCTTCTGTTTTTAGCTTATCAATATCCGATGAGAGTTTAATCTTTTCCATTTCCAATTTTGCCACCTTGTCTTCTGCTATTTTTTTATTTTCCCTGGTTGTTACCATCTTGGTCGCAAAGCGGACAACCCCAAAGGAAAAAAGTAAAACCAAAATGCCCAAAAAAATTAAAACAGGCTTTGAGTATATAATGTTCCTCGTTTTTCTGTTTTGTTGAAAATGTCTCATCATGTATGCTATACTCCAGTATATGCTTTTCAATAAAAAACATCAAAAGAAAATACAGGTAATTTGGGCAGTTCTGAGTTTTCTGATAATCATTAGTATGGTTCTATTGTATTCCCCGATCTTTCAGACCAAGTAAAAAGTTGAAAGTTATAAAGTGAAAAGTCAGAAAATGTTTTTTGTACCCATTTTCTACTTTAAGAACTTTATGAACTTTTAACTAGTCGCCAGACGACCGCATCATTTTTAAAAACACGTCCTGCGGAATGTTTACTTTTCCCCTTGCTTTCATTTTCTTTTTACCCTTCTTTTGTTTTTCTCTCAATTTCATTTTGCGAGTAATATCCCCTCCGTACATATGTTGGGTCACATCTTTTTTCATCCCTGAAAGAGTGCGGGATGAGATGATGCGGCCAAGCGCGCGACCCTGAATTTTCAAGGTGAACATTTGCCGTGGCAAAATACTTTCCAGTCTTTCAACCGATTTTTCAGCTTCAGCCTCTGCTCTCTTTTTTGAAATAACTTTAGAAAAAGCCGGTATTACTTCATCTGCAACCAATATGTCCAATCTGGTAACATTCGCTTCGCGCATCTGTCCTAGCTCGTAAGATATAGAAGCGTATCCTGAAGAAACACTCTTTAGCTCATCAAAAAAGTTACGCATAAGCTCTCGCAGAGGCATGGTGACTGATATGGAGGAGCGATTATCCCCGAAATTTCCTATTTCTCCCACTTCCCCTTCATGGTCAAAAATGATTTGCATTATATTGCCCGAGTACTGTATGGGGCTGATTATTTTTACATCCACCCACGGTTCAAACACTTTTTCTATGAGTGAATCGTCTGGAAAGAAATACGGAGAATAAACCTTCTGCTTTTTGCCCGAAGGATTGTTTTTCATCAGCACTTCATAAGTTATAGAGGGGCTGGTGACAATAAGTTCCAAATCAAACTCCCGCCTTAATCTCTCGGTAATAATCTCCAAATGTAGCATCCCTAAAAATCCACACCTGAAACCACGCCCTAGAGACCCGCTAGATTCTTCTTCATATGAAAAGGCGGAATCGGAAAGCTTCAGCTTCCCTAGGGCAAGTTTTAGTTCTGCGAAATCATCCGCATCTTCCGGAAAAACAGACGCCCAGACTACCGGCAGAGGCTGCATATAACCGCCAAAAGCCGGTAATGGATTTTTGAACATAGTGATAGTGTCTCCTACCGAAGCAATGCCCGGCTTTTTTATGCCCGTCACTATATATCCAGTATTTCCGGCCGAAAGAATTTCCTGAGGAGTTTCCTCAGGTGAAAAAGTTCCCACTTCTAGCGCGTTAAACTTTTCTCCCGACACCGCAAAAATCAAACTGTCTCCCTTTTTTACTTTACCATCAAGTATCCGGACAAATACTATTACTCCGCGATGATTTGAATATTTAAAATCAAAAACAAGCGCGCGTAGCACACTCGCTGACTCACGCTGACTTTTGTCTGCGACCGTCGGTGTAAAGTCTGTACTAGTCGGCGGGGGAACTCTCTCGATGATAGCATCGAGAAGTTCCTCAACACCCTCCCCTGTCTTTCCGGAAACCAAGAGAACTTCTTCTGGCCTACAACCAAGGAGCTTAACGACTTCCTCTTTTACTTCTTCTACCCTGGCAAGCGGGGAATCAATCTTAGATAACACAGGTATTATGACAAAGGGCTCCTCGCCCCGCCCTTGGCGGGGCGAGCGCGCCATATTGAGCGTAGTAAGGGTTTGCGCCTGTATCCCTTGCGTGGAGTCAACGAGCAAAATAGAGCCCTCTACGGCTTTCAGGGCGCGAGAAACCTCATAGGAGAAGTCTATGTGTCCTGGGGTATCGATTAAATTTAAAATGTAAATCTCAGATCTAAAATCTTCTGGACTATTGCTTTTAGATTTTAGATTTGAGATTTTAGATTTAGAATGGTACTCCATCCTAACGGGCTGCATTTTGATAGTGATACCCCGCTCGCGCTCCAGCTCCATAGAGTCCAGCACCTGGTCGCGCATTTTCCTCGCCTCTATGGTATTTGTAATCTCAAGCATTCTGTCCGCCAAGGTGCTCTTGCCATGATCAATATGAGCTATTATTGAGAAATTTCTAATATTTTTTAAGTCCATAAGAATTAGTAAGGGTTATTCCCTGAACTGCATGTAGTCTGTAACAATTTCTATTATTTTTTTTATAGTTTCGTTACAATTTTTAAAATCAATTTTATCTAAAACATCAATACCATATTGTCTAATAAGTTGACTTAGTAAAGCATGAATAAACGACTGTGTGGCAGAAGTAACCCCACTGAAATCTAGTTCTACAGAATCGCCTTTTTTCAAAGCGGGATTAATTCTTTTAATCCTCAATTCTTTTGCTTTGTCTTTATTTTCTGCAAAATGACCAGCTATTGGTAATAATTTTATTTTAATCATGTGAATCTTGGTTTTCTATATTTTTCTTTTCTCCTTTCCCTAATAGAAGTAGAATAAATATTGCGAATTAAATCTAATAAAACCGAAAACTCTTGGGTGTCATCAAGAGCTATATCAATTCCAACTACGGTTCCGTTCCAATATGGAAGTCCTTTTTGTTTAGAATGCCTATCATTAATTGGGTTAGATTGTAAAGAAATTTCTTCATCTGAAGACCTTTTTAATAGTTTAAACATTGCTGTACCGCTATATATTAAAAAGAAATCACGATTAACATGTGCTATGGATTTAATGAAAAATAATCCTGCTCCCGCATTTTCTGCAGTACCGCCTTCTCTACTGGTTGTACCTGTTATGCCCGGCATTAGAGCAAGTCTCAGTGCTTCAAAGTCATCACTAGCAGCATGAGATTTATTAATAGTTTTTTTAATACCTACGCCTCCATCAACAATTCCAATTCTGATCGTATTACTCTTCTTGTAATATTGAGCACATACTATCGCTCCATCTTTTGCTTGAGAGTGTTCAATGACATTTCTTACCAACTCTCCAACTATGTATTGAATTGGTTCTGCTTGTTTTGGATTATCAGCGAGGTGTAGCAGAGGTATCATTTCGGTGAGAAATTTAGTCTGTTGAGTAGAATTTTTGATCTTCGTAAGAGGAATAAAACGCCCTGAAGGATCATGCACTGTTATAGAGATTCCTGAATCTTTTCCAAGAAACTTAAATAACCCTATTCTCTCAAAATAATGTTTTGATCTTGCTTCAAAAGCTTCGACTTTAATTTTATCAGGAGATATATCCTTACCAAGCGCTGCAACCATTGCAATAACCATTGGATGTACAGATACCCACTTATTGTTTGATGTAATAATTAACTCGTCTGGCAGAGAAGGATCGAAACTCCTCAAGAAGGAATCTATATTGCCTAAAAACGCACTATTTGGTAAATGTATTCTCACACACAGTATATTACCGGGAATTTGATTTTTTTGCAACTTTTCACAATTCCCGGCATAAAATAAGGCTATTTTACCAGATTTTTACTCCAAAAATCCGCCTGTTTGTCGGCTCCATAGGTCTGCATACACGCCATTTTTTTCTAAAAGCTCTTTGTGCGTACCCTGTTCTACAATTTTTCCTTGGTCCAAGACAATAATCCTATCCATTTTTTGAATAGTAGAAAGTCGGTGGGCAATCACGATGGTAGTTTTACCTTTCATCAGCTCATCAAAGGCATCCTGAATATAATACTCGCTTATGCTATCTAGCGAGCTCGTAGCTTCGTCGAGCAAAAGTATTGGAGAATCTTTAAGCATTGCGCGGGCTATCGCCACTCTCTGCCGTTCCCCTCCAGAAAGCTTCACACCTCGCTCGCCCACAAGAGTATCGTAGCCTCGCTTCAGATTTAGTATAAATTCGTGAGCATAAGCTTTTTTGGCCGATTCGATTATCTCTTCTTCGTTTACTCTTTTTTTGCTGTAAGCAATATTTTCCCGAATGCTTCTGTGGAACAAGACAGGTTCCTGAGAAATGTAAGAAATATTATCCCGCAAGTCATCCTGAGTTATAGACCGTATATCCTGCCCATCAATTAAAATCTCGCCTGCTTCTATGTCAACAAAACGCATCAGCAGTTTAACAAAAGTGGATTTTCCTGAACCTGAATATCCAACGAGGCCGACCTTTTCTCCAGAATTTATTTTTAAAGAAAAATCTTGAAAAACAGTCGTGCCATTGGTGTAAGTAAAACTCATATTTTTAAATTCCATATTTCCTTCTTTAATTCTTGGTTTCTCCGGATTAGGAACATCCAGCACGTCAGGCACCTGCCTGAAAATATCAACCATTTCTTTCATATCAGAGAGTGCTTTAGTAAATTTCGTGCTGGCTTGGCCTAATTCCCAGAAATTATTTCCAATTGTGAAAGAATAGCTTTGAACCAAAACAAACATACCGGTTGAGATACTACCCCTAAGCCAAAGATATCCGGTTAAAAAGGTGACTAGAATAGTGGCAATAGTAGAAATGGCGCTTTGAATAGCATTTAGTTTATTACCAAAAAGCCAAGCTCTAAGCCGAAGAACTGATTCATTTGCCGTAACTTTTGTAAAATTTTCTATCTCTCTGGGCAGGGCAGAAGAAGATTTTATAGCTAAAAAATTCGTAATTGAATCAGCCAGCGTAGCCGTCACTTTGGTATCTGCGGCCGCTTCTGCTAAATCATATTTAATCTTTGTTCTAGACATGAACAACACTATCATTATATAAATTAACGCCATCCCAAGAAAAATAAAAGCTAAAGTGGGAGCATGAATAAAAAATACTGCGAATATTGATGTCAAAAGAACGAAAGAAGTCCAAAATCTATCAATCAAGATATCGTGCATAACTTCAAATGCTCGCACAAATTTTCTAGATCTATTCACTAGCGCGCCGCCGAAATGGTCGGCAAAGAATGTATAAGAATGTCCATGAAGTTTCTTAAAAGCAAAATCGTGCAAATCTTTTATTACCGCAGATTGAAATTTTGAAACAGTATATTGAGTAGCGCGACCAAAAAACCAAGATATCGGCATCAAACCTACTATTAAAAATATACTATGGAATAAAGGTTGCGAAAAAAGCATCCTATCTGTGCCCGCGTTTGAAATAACATCTATGATATTTTTATATAGAACAGGAGTAAGTACTGCGTTTAGCCCTACGCGCAAAGCATGTAATACAAAGATGCCATAAAACATCCATTTATACTTCATTACCACAGGCTTGATATATGAAATTGTGTTGAAGAAATTAGACATAAAAGGACCCCTTTATACAAATAGGGCCTTCGTTAAATATAGCAAAAAACAGTTTATTTTTAAAGCCCTTCTTGGGAAGGAGGTAGAACTTTTGCGCGCCAGAATTTAGTCCTGAAAGCTTTGACAATGTCGTAGAATTCCTCGCTTTTCAAGAGATAAAGTATAAAAATAGCAGCCAAAATACCTAGAATCCCGGAAATAAATCCCTGCAGGAATACTCCCCAGAAAGTAGTAGTGCCAAAAATTGGCGAGAAAATATTCAAACTTATGTATGCCACCAGTCCCAAGAAAAAGGAAGCGCCTAGGCTTTGGAAAAATGTTTTGGTGATAAAAGATTCGCTCAAAGAGAAATCCCTCCTGACGAAAAACCAATGCAACATAAAATTTAGAACTGTGCCCAGGGAATAAGCGAGCGGAAGCATTAAAACTTCTGTGCCGGCAATGTCAGTAACTTTAAGCAGGGACTCTATGAAGAATCGGAAAAAAAGCACATTTTCAAATAGCTTAACGAGTACAAAAGAAAGAATTATGATAAAAATGGAGCAATATAAATTTACCATAAGCGGACGACGGGTGTTTCCTTTTGCATAATACGCCCTAGATAAAAGAGCAATCATGCCTTGGGCCACAACGGAAACAGAAAAGATTGCAAGCGATGCCGCAACTAGACGAGTATTGTCCCAAGAAAAGTTACCGGAGCCGAGTATCACCCGCACAATCTGTGCCCGAAGAACTATAAAAAGGAAAGTGACAGGCAGGGACCAGAAAATTATAGCTCGAGCGGCGGATTTCAGATGATTTTTAAATTCATCCATCTTCCCAAGGGATATGGATTTAGCCAAGGTTGGAAAAGCAGCCACGGCGTAAGATATGCCGATGATGTTCAAGGGCACGGATTGAAGATTAAAAGAAAGATTAAAAATAGAAATAGAACCGCCGTGTAAATAAGAGGCAAGGGCAACTATAAAGATAAGAGAAATGTTATTAAAGGAGAGCCCGAGGGTGCGAGGAAGCGACGTCAATACAACTCTTTTTATATCTGAAAAATTAATAGATATGGAGAATCTCGGCGCAAATCCGCAACTGATTGATGCAAATGCCTGAATTGCAAAATGAAGTAGCGCTCCTAAGGCAACCCCGAGAGCCAGCCCGGAAATCCCAAAAATTGGATACAAAAACAAAACGCCAATAATAATTCCAAAATTATAAAGAATCGGACTTAGGGAATAAATAAAAAACTTCTGAAAAAGCTGAGTGACTGTGCCAAAGAGATTTGAAAGTCCCATCAGAATAGGCGAAAGCAACATTATTCTGGAAAGCTCCACTACCTTCAACTGCATAGGAGGAGTAAAACCCGGAGCAATAACAGGTATGAGATACGGCATAAGAAAATACGCAATGAGGGAAACTACCACCATGGCAGTAAAAAAGACCGTAAAGACATCGTTTAGATATTTACGCGCGGCATCTGTCACTACCCCATCATTCATTTTAGCTACGATAAAAGGAATGATTACGGTGACAGAGGCCAGAGACGCTATGCAAATAAATATTAGGTCCGGTACGCGGAAAGCGGCATAGTATGCGTCAAGTAATGGTGTCGGCCCGATAAAATGCGCTATTGAGCGGTCACGAAACAGCGCTAGAATCTGAGACAAAAAAGCAAAAAACCCCAAAAGGAGCGCGGCTTGGTTCACGTTCCCATATTCTTTGCTAAAAATCCTCAAAATCTTATGCATTCAAATAAAAATTACAGCACAACATTGATAAGTTTATTTTTGATATAAATCGTTTTTTTGATATTTTTACCCGCTGTATATTTTAAAACAACCTCATTGTCTAACACTCGGTGTTTGACACTTTCTTCTTTTTCGTCTGGTTCTATCATAATTTCAGTCCTGACTTTGCCGTTTATTTGCACGACTATTTTAACTTCTTCATCTTTTATAGCATCGGCATCCCATTTCGGCCAATCGGAAAGATGAATAGATCCTCTCCGACCAGAGTCGGAGTCCGACACAAGGTCGGACCATATTTCTTCAGCAATGTGCGGTGCAAAAGGCGCCAAGATCTGCAAGAATTTTTTATAATTATCAAGAGAAACATTTTCAACTTTATCCATCTCAGTCGCAAGTATCATCATTGAAGAAATCGCTGTATTAAAATGCATCCCTTCAATATCTTCGGAAACTTTTTTAATTGTTCTGTGAAGCAATCTTTCTAAAGAAAGATTCGCGGACTCACGCTGACTAGACGAGGCTACTTTGTAGCCTATCTTCCAGACTTTTTCTAAAAATCTCCTTGGACCGATAATGCTTTCGGTAGACCAAACGGCAGATTGGTCAAACGGCCCCATAAACATCTCATACAAGCGCAGAGTGTCGGCGCCGTATGTTTTAACCATTTCATCCGGGTTTATTACATTGCCAAGCGATTTGGACATCTTTACTCCTCCTTCGCCTAAAATCATTCCATGCGACGTACGCTTCATATAGGGCTCACTTGTTGGAACAAGATTTAAATCAAAAAGGAATTTATGCCAAAAGCGAGAATAAAGAAGGTGGAGAGTGGTATGTTCATTGCCTCCGTTGTACCAATTTACCCCGTTAGAAGTCGCGCTCGCGCCAGAGGCGCGAGTCTGGAGGACCGCGGCGCGGCTACTTCTAACGGGGTCAATCCCTAGCCAGTATTTGAGCTTCTTGGGGTCAGCGAATTTTTTTGAATTCTTGGGGTCAGTATATCTTAAATAATACCAAGAACTTCCGGCCCAGTTGGGCATAGTGTCTGTTTCCCTTTTTGCCGGGCCTTTACACTTGGGACATTTTGTATTCACCCATTTGGCAATATTGGCGAGCGGAGACTCGCCACTATCTGTCGGCTGATAGTTTTTTACTTTCGGCAATTCCACCGGCAAATCTTTC
>Ga0209542_10005825_pt1 | contig 24312 bp, 22 predicted proteins | sample RifCSPhighO2_01_FD_184028 | JGI IMG/M metagenome (GOLD analysis project Ga0209542, IMG submission 184028) | Soil microbial communities from Rifle, Colorado - Rifle CSP2_plank highO2_0.1 (SPAdes) (version 2) | ecosystem: Environmental > Terrestrial > Deep subsurface > Rock core/Sediment ...
AGTTTCAATCATGAAGCAATATCCTGATGAACCGAATGACGCAACGTTGAGCCGTGTCAATCCCTCGCGGCGGAAACACCGGTATCCGCTTGTCAGATCGCGGTATGGAAGGCGAAGCATCGTGCGTGCATAGGCGTTGCCGATTCTGCTGATGCATCGGCGTATGAAGTCCCAATTTTCAATCGTGCCGCCCGCAATATAGCGTGATCCGACGATCACATCATAGGTGTCTGCGGCATGTAGCATGGCGGGAATGAGTGCGGGATCATGCGACATGTCGGCATCCATCTGAATGATGCGGTCCGGCGGGGCAGGGTCTGAAAGCAGAGTTTGAAAGGCCTGAATATACGCCTTGCCGATCCCTTCTTTGCGCCCACGTTGGAGGATGCGTATGGGGAAGCGCCTTGCAAGATTTTCGGCGCACGCGGCAGTGCCGTCCGGGGAATTATCGTCTACGATGAGCAGAGAAAGGCCGTGTATGTTCAGTCCAAAAATCTTCTCTGCAAGCACAGGAAGATTCTCTTTTTCATTATATGTTGGGATCACGACGACAATTCTGCCGGGCATCGCGAAAACGGTTTAGTAGACCTACTGCGTAAAGATGTTCTGCTACAATTTCCAGATTTCGGAGACGGGGCATCCCGCTATGCGGGAACGCCTCGCGTCTTGACTACGAAAATCTTTACGCAGTAGGTCTAGTTTTTCTTCTTTAAAGCATACGCTATGGTCACCACGAGTGTAGCATGGATAAAGACATCACAAAACGTCCCGATTTGATCGGGACGTTTTGTGATGCTCTACGCGTGTACCGGCTCTACCTACGGAGTCGTCGTAAACGAGTATTGAGCGGACGTAGCGCTGTTTCCGGCCGCATCCTTGGATCCAGTTATATAGTAGTACTGGGTTGAAGTTGCAAGACCGGAGAGCGCGAGGTCATGGCTCAAGACCATGTTCGCCGAAGACACAACCGACGCGGAGGATGTGTTGACGATCGGCGTTGAGGTGCTGTACCAGACCGTACTGTCGGACAGCTCATCCGTAGTCCATGTGACATGCGCACTGCTTCCCGTAACCGATGCCGAAGTTACGGCGGAGATTACGGGTGCTGTCACGTCTGCCGCGGAGAGCGTCGTGAATGACTGCTGGCCGGAAAGGGTTTTATTTCCGGAAGCGTCAGAAGATTCCACGATATAGTAGTACGTGGTACTTGCCGCAAGACCGGTGAGCGCCATGTCATGGCTCGTGAGCAGGGCTCCGTCGCTTACCGAGGGTGTGCCACTTGCCGCAGTTACGGGACTTGTTGCGCTATACCACACCTTACCGGTGGCACTTTCATTGGTCGCCCATGTGATGTGAGCGGACATTGTCGCGATCACGGTGGCGGTGATGCTTGAAATTACCGGCGGCGTAACATCCGCTACCGATGATGTCTGAAATGACATCTGGGATGATTTCGCCAGATTACCTGCCTTATCGGCTGATTGGACGTAATAATAGTATGTCGTGTTTGATGACAAGCCGGTGAGCGTCATATCGTGATCCATGGTCAGATCGGCGGAACTGACTACGGATGTAGCAGTGGTTGAGCCGATCATGCTTGTCGCAAAGATCACTTTGCTGTCTGTTTTCTCATTTGTCATCCACTTGATATGAGCGCTTGTCGTGGTGATGCTTCCTGCGGTCAGACCCGAGATGACAGGGGCCATCGTATCAGGAGTCGTAGTCCCCTTCCCATCTTTGAGAATACTTTCTATGCCTGGCGGGAGTTTCTGGCACGGCGGCACAATCGGCCGCACACCGTCATGTTTGCGGAGCCATCCGGGAGCAATCAGGTGTCCCGGCGGGACAATGGCGCAAGGACGCTTAATTATTCTGTTGCCCTTGTCTTTTTTGTTGTCGTCATCTTCATGTCCGATGGGATCCTTTTCCAGTTCCTTGTGAAGTTTTGCAAGAGTCTTGGGCCCTATGTATCCGACACCCTCCACCCCTTCGCGTTCCTGGAACTTTTTGACCGCGCGGGCGGTCGCTTTGCCATAAAATCCGGTGATCAGCCCCTCCGGATAGATGTCCGGATATTTTGCGAGGATCGCCTGGATGGTTTTAACATCGTCGCCGCTCATGCCTTCACGGAGACCACGGAGGAGCTTTGCGGTTTCTGCAACTTGGCCGCTTGCCGTGCTTGCAGCGTTTTGCGCCTGCTTGAGTGCTACAAGCTTGCTCTGCAGATCCGCGATCTGCGCTTGAAGTGTCGCGATAAGCGCCTGCATGGATGCGGTGGATGTCTCTGCCTGTGATGGAATTGCAGGCCCCAAGACGAATCCCGCCATGAGGACTGCAAGAAAGAGTTTTTTAAGATGTGACATAGTCAATAGCATTTAGTCTGTAATGTACTCTAGTATAAGAAAATCCATGCATGCTTGTCTATGTGGCTGTGGGTAACCTCGCGTATTCAATACCACGTTCAACGGGCCCAAACAAAAAACGCTCCGACTATAGTCGGAGCGTTTTTTGTGACTGCTTAGGAGGCGCGGTTTACGTTGACTGCATTGAGTCCCTTGGGGCTCTCTGCGATATCAAACGTGACGCGGTCACCTTCGCGAAGGTCGTTGAACGCTACGTTCTTGAGCTCGTTTGAGTGGAAAAAGATATCCTTTTCCCCGCCTCCGCGAGCAATGAAGCCGAATCCCCTGTCGGTGACTCGTGCGATTGTTCCTTCCTGCATACGATTGAAGATACGTTAGACTTTTAAGGCACAGAACACTGGAGAGCAAAACTCGACGGCGTTCGCTACACAGCTCTTTTGTGATACCGCCAATGATAGCATACTCCAGTTATCCTGTCAAGAACTTACAGTCTCCGTCCGACGATGGTTAGTTAGTAAAAAAGATGAGATGAATTCTAAAAATAAGCCCCCATTCCCTATAAGTATACATCAGTTCTTTTCTTGGGGACACAAGATTATCCACATGCAAGAAAGGCAGACGGCAAGGGAAGCTATAGACCTACTGATTAAATATTATTCTACTCCGATGTTCAGATTTCGGCTACGACTTTGCAAAAATTACTCAACATATACGCCGTATATGCTGAATAATTTTTGCTTCGTCTCGCACGAAATCTGAACATCTCGCTACGAAACTATTTAATCAGTAGGTCTTATATTTCAAATCGTAAGCTCATCCCCTTTGAATTTGCGCAGTCGCGGCATGGAGAGTGCGACAAATAGCGTCGTAAGTATTGTGCCAATGCCTCCGATCACCACTGATGCGGGAGCCGAGAGTGCCGCCGCGACAAATCCCGCCTCGGCATCCCCCAGTTTGGGTCCGCCCTGCGTGAATAAGATATTGATGCCTGTCATCCTCCCCCGCATATGGGCGGGCGTCAGCGTCTGCCGGATATTGTTGCGCAGGATGGTGCTCACGATATCCGCTCCGCCCGCGACCGCGAGGAGCGTGAGCGAAAGATAAAACGATCGCGATAAGCCAAAACCCACCGTTGCCATGCCGTAGAGAGCAACAGCGCCGATGATCGCCCGCCCCTGGTGATGGAGTTTTTTCAAAGCCGAAAGCCCTACTCCCGCAAGTACCGCACCCGCGGAAGTCGCCGCATACAAAAGTCCCAGCCCTTTGGCATCCACATGCAGGATATCGGTGGCAAATATCGGCAGAAGCGATGTCGCAGATCCGAAAAACGTGGCAAAAAAGTCCAGGAGCGTGGTGGAGAGGATGATCTTGGAACTCGTGATAAAGCGCAGGCCGTCCATAAATGAAGTGATTCCGAAAGAAGAATTATCGGTGCGCGCATGCGCGGGGATCTTGAGCGGTACAAGCGTGATAATCATGATGAGAAGCGCTACGGCATTGAGCGCATATACGCTCCCGACGCCATACAGCGCGATCAGCAGTCCCGCGATTGCGGGGCCGATGACTACAGCACTTTGCCGCGTGAGTATGCTCAAGCTGATCGCATTGAGCAGATATTCGCGCGGCACCATGTCGGGGATAATGGACTGACGCACCGGCCCGAAAAAGGCCATGGCCGAAAACTCCAAGGCAAGCAGTGTGAATATGATCACAAGCGATGCCGTCCCCGCGGCAGTGGCAAGCGTAAGCAAGCAGGCCACCATCACGAGGACGATTTGGGTTGCGATGAGCAGTTTTTTGCGGCTCATGTGATCTGCGGTCATGCCTCCAATGGGCGCCAAAAGCATCATCGGGACGAAACTTATGACGCCGACAAGGCCGAGCATGACCGCCGAGTGCGTCATCTGATAAATCTGCCAGTTGATCGCGACAATCTGCATCTGCATGCCCATCTGCGACACAAAAAACCCGAACAAAAACAGCCGGTACTCTTTTACGGTCAGCGAAAGAAACGGAGAGATTTTAGAGCCCATTTCAAGCATAAAGAATATACCAAAAACATTCTGACATTCTGTAAAATGTCAGAATGTTTTTGGTATTGGCATTAGACCACCTGCGTAAAGATTTTCGTAGTCAAGACGCGAGGCGTATTTCGCACCGGCGAAATCGCCCCGTCTCCGAAATTGTCAGATTTCGTGCGAGTATTGGAAAAATTATTCAGCATATACGGCGTATATGTTGAATAATTTTTTCAAAGTCGTAGGACAGACGCGAGGTGTTCCCGTTTTAGCGGGACGCCCCGTCTCCCCTGTCTGCGTGCGTTCACGCACAGGCAGAGAAATCTGGAAATTGTAGCAGAAGAATCTTTACGCAGTTAGGTCTTTTGGCGATTTGGAAAGGGTTATGGGTCAATATGGATGTACGGAGAACCCAATGTCCAGAGTTTCGGCGCCCAGATGGAGTTTACCGAGGACAAGAGTTCGCCCGGATGAGCCGCATCTTCGCTCATGTTTGCCACGGCGCGCGTGCTGGCAGGCACTCCTGCATTGTGCGCGCGTAAAATGTCAAAACTCACGCCGAAGAGCGCTCGCGAGGCAACATCCTCATTGACGGCGCTATTGAATACCAATCTGAATTTTTTCTGCGAATTGCCGGGGATCACGACCGGAGGGGAAACAGGAATGGAAAATTCAGCGAATCTGATGACAGACTCCGGGTAGGACGGACTCATGGACCCGGGAGGAAGAATCACAGATGAGCCCAAGAGAACAGAGTCGCCAAAGAGATCCAAACTGCCCACCGCCGCCAGTTCCTCGGCCGTATCATTCAGACGTTCTCCCGGTGCGTCGTTGAGAAATGTCGTTGGCGACAGGTACAGCATGGATACTTCGGCATCTTCCGCCCTATGGTTCTGAAGAATAAAATCCACGAGCAGTAGGGAACGATCACCCTGATGAAATATCGTCGGCGTGCTTTCAACGGGAGGCGGGCCGGCTCGTCTCACGCTCAAATCCAACTCGCCGACCGCGCTCCCTTCTCCGGATCCGGATGAGCCGAAAAAAGTTCTTCGTCCCGATATGATGAGCAACGCCAATATGATAAAGGCGATAACGGCAATCTTATTTACTCTCATACATTTAGAAAATTTTATGCTTGATCCATTAAAAAAATACTTGCTCTTAGTATAGCACTCTTTCTCAAGACACATATCCACAGATGCTTTTCCGAAAATTCCGTATTAAAAATACACTAACCCCGATCATATTGGGGTTAGTGTATCACGGTAAGTTATATGGGAGGATATTTCGGGATATCCTAATCGGCCCAGATGACAAAGGTGAAGAGTTTTTCCCTGTTGCCCAGATCCCGCTCGTAGAGCACTGCGCGTCCATGGGCGGACGCGCGTACCGCCTTGCCCCACTCTGACGAATGCGATGTATCTATGTCGCTTGCAAGCGCCGAAGACGTCTGACTCGCAAGAGTCACAAACACATCAAGATGCGCATAGATCGCGGCAAGCTCCTCAAAGTCATGCAAATTCGGCTCCTGATTGCTTAGCTGTCCCAAGAGCGTGCCGTCAGGATCGCTTGTGTAATCCATGCAGGTACCAAGATTTGGGTTGCCAAAGATTTCATCCTGATGATCAAGCCCGAACGTATGACCGATCTCCTGGCATACCACAAATTGCTTCCATGCGGGAGTATTGTATTTGGCAGTGTTGAAATATGTATCATTGAGTTTGACGGTGCCCTGGGTGATATGACTGCCGCTTGCCCAGATGGACGCGATGCCAAGCCAGCCGTTTTTGCCGTATTTGCTGTTGCACACCTCCACTTTGCCCGCTGTCGGGCGGCAATTTTTGGACGCCTGCCCGGAGACTACTGTCGTGAAAAGCACCGCAGGATACGTGGAAGTAGCGGATGAGTTCCAATCGCCTGATGCGGCGGCAAGGTAGCTATCCCATGCGGACGATACGTTATCGCCGAGTTTCAGGGTAAAGGGGTTTGCCGTGCGCGCCCAGTGATATCCGCCCCATGAATGACTGGCATATGCGACCGATGCCACGGCACCCAAAGAGAGTACTGTTGCTACTGCGATTTTGCTCAAACGAGCCGATTGAAAAATTGTTTTCATACTTCCTTTTAATTTATTATATAAACTAATTTGCTCTATAGTATAACAGAGACTATGAAGCGCCGCAACAAAGATTTTAAGCCTCGCGACTTCTATCAAGCAGGATCAGAGCTTTTAGGCGCGCATCCATCCCCTCTATGATCCGCAGGGATTTGGGGAGGGTGCTATCGCGTCCGGTATTGTGGCTGTCTTTTGGCAGGATATAAATATTGCCGGTTTCGGGATTCGGACCGAGCACGATCTTCATCCCCTCATTGGTAAGCCTCCTTATGATCTCGTCTATAGGCGCTATCTCAATGGGAATATCATAACTTGCAAACTCTTCCTCATCGGCTTTGAGTTTCGCATACGCATCAGGATCAATACCGGGAAACGGAAAAATCTCCCCGCTTTCGGCAAGCTCATGCGCTAAAGCGATCTCCTGTTTTCTTACTTCTCCGATAAAGCCCTCGCCTTCGGACTGGTTTGGGATGCTTTCATTCATAGGAAAAGTATAGCACGACCTTGTCCTTGATCCTATGGTATACGTGTATATAATCAATAGACCTGTCCCCTTATAAACCCCTATGGATAAAACCGATCAATTAAGAGATATCCGCGATGAAGTACTGCGCCTGAAAACGTCCCCTCTTTATCGCGAGCGCGTAAAGAATAAAGTATTTCCGGTGATCGGCGAAGGCAGTCATGACGCCGCGATCATGTTTGTCGGAGAAGCGCCGGGTAAAAACGAAGCCGAGCAAGGGCGCCCCTTTTGCGGCGCCGCAGGCCGCGTGCTGGATGAACTGCTCGCATCCGCAGACATCCCGCGCAAGGACGTGTACATCACCAATATTGTAAAAGACCGTCCGCCCATGAACCGCGACCCCATGCCGGAAGAAATCGCTATCTACACGCCCTTTCTTGACCGACAAATTGCCATCATCCGGCCGCGCGTCATTGCCACACTCGGACGCTTCTCTATGCAATATATTATGCAAAAATTTGGTCTCACATCCGAGCTTGCGACAATCAGCCGTATCCACGGCAGAGTATTTTCGGGCCAGGCTCCATACGGCACGATCACCATTATCCCCTTTTTTCATCCGGCAATGGCGCTTTACAACGGATCGTCAAGAGCCCAAATGCGTGATGACTTCAAAGTGCTTAAAGGATTTTATACTTTGGCTGTCAAATGATGTGAGAACCAAAAGTGCGCCGTACTCATCAACGGATGTATGTGGTCGGGCTTTTAAATTCCCATGTGCCGTCGCGGCACATGCCTCCTTGGTATTCAATTTCTAGTTCAGTCGCGCTTGTAAGCTCCACGAGGATCCTTCCCGTCGCGGTTCCTTTCTCATAATTCCTATACGGATGACTGCCGTCGTTGTCATAGCAATAGACGGCGCCCGGAACTACCTGATCAAATTTTCTGTTGGTATTGCCGGAAGAAACGGTTTCAAAAACCCACTTGGTCGGTACAGATACGATGATCCCACTGATTGAAATTATGGATACCCCTTGATGCCGACTGCTCGGACCGAAATAGAGAAGCTTGCCCCAGTCGGCGGGACGCGTGGGCGATGCGTCGCCGATAAACCAGTCCCCCGCAAGTGTTGCCGGCACGTCATACGCGACAGAGCCGCATGCGCCTCCTGCCGTACGCTCCAGTTTTTGCATCAGAGCATCTTTGAGCGCGGGTGAAAAATAATCAAAGGGGCACGTAGAGTGCTTGGTTAAAAACCCATGCCGCGCGGGATTTGCAAACGAGTGCGTCACACGCAAATCCCATGTGCCAAAATTAAAATTGCCCTGCAGGCGTCCGACCGTACCCAGCGGAGTCCCTGCCTTGACGGGTGCTAAAAGCAAGCTCGGACAACTATTGCTTCCCGACGAACCGTACCCGTACGGGCACGGATGTGCGTCTACGAGAGCCCGCATTTCGGGCGAGAGACTTTTGACGTGATCCACCACGCCATATACATCCTTGCAAAACGCATATTTGATCACATGATCCTCCGGGTCCTGTGTTACGCCGTAGCGCGGATTGATCATGATGATCCACATGTCGCCGGGTGCGACAAGCGGCGTCATCGCCGTCGTCCCCTGCCCCTGCACTGCAATATAGGTGTCCGAACTGATACTGCCAAGCGTATGCTCCGGCGGATTGGATGAGCCGATAGGCTCTATAACGGTGATGGATTCCATCGGCACGGGCGGTACGGTCATCAAGACGCCTTTGCAATCAGGCAGAGATGCCCGTTCTTTTTCGGTCAGAATTTCCCACCCGGAGCGGTTCTCGCTTCCGCCATATTGACTTTGATTGTCGCCGCTTTGAGGAAAGAGAGAAGATATCCAGCTTTCGGAAGAGGATTTTGATTTTGTGGCATCAGCTTTTGCTCTTGTTATGCCTTGATTTTCTGCGGGCTTTTCCGACTGTGTTTCTGGCACAGCAGGAGTCCCCGCTGACACGATCTGATCTTTATCCGGCGAAATCGCACTCTCGGCAGGCAGTTTTGTAGGCGTATGCTGAACATAAAAAAATCCGCCCGCGCCAAGCACGAGAAGTACGGCGACTGCGCCAATGATGATTGCCGGAGAAAATCCGCGCCGCATGATGTTGCTAATATACCACATGCGGGCACTTTGCTGCCACACAATACCCACTCTCCCCATCCATCTCAAGTTTGTTGGTATGTTATTTCGCTCTTTGCTCGCCGCAACAAAATTATCCACAGGGAGGTACGAAATCGTTGGTATCGTTTATGCCGAAAGCTTATAATGGATTGCATGTGGGCTGGTAATTATTAACTCATATAAAAATAACCATGAAAAATCTACCTCGCCGCTTCATCATTGGAATAATTTTTATTTTTCTTCTTGTCATTGCAGTAGTATATTTTTTAACCCAATTCAATAAAGATACGGGTTCGCCCGCCGGACAACTCATCAACTTTGAACTTCCGCAGGTTGTGAGCTTTGAGATTGGAAAAGGGCCGTTGGACGGGCCGCACGAGGTAACCATTGATTTAACGTCGTTGGATCAAGCGCCCCACACCTTTCAACTGGTAAAAGGGTTTTATACTTTGCGCTTCAAGGCCACGGACAATCCTCGGGAAGCTGTATGGGAGATCATTGACTACCAAGTATTCGGCGAATCAGTCAGTGTCATGGAGAGGGCTTTCGGAGAGACGGGTTTCTTCCTGGATCCGAATAAAGAGTCTGGGGGAACGCTCAATATGACAACCGGAGAACTCACGGGCGTACAACATCTCTTGATCCACAATGATTACCTAGCCGCTCAAAATTTGGCGATCGTGCCGGTTTCTATTACTACGCACGGAACGTTAGTCCCGATGTCAAAAGAGGGCGGGGTCTGCATGACCAACACCCAGTGCAGTGCTGAAGTGCCCGGGGTCATCCCGCTCCTCGGAGGGTTGCCTGTTACTGCTTCTTGCTCCGGTTGCGACGGACCCAAGACACCAGCCGCTCCGACACAGACGTATTGGAAAGTGCCGGTTGTGATAAATATCATGAACAATGCAGGTATCACGGAGGCTGAAGCCCGCGCGGCCGTTGAGGAAGCGGGCAAGGTGCTGGACAACGCCAATGCCAATCTCAACGTCAAGCTCAATGTGGTAGCGGTGAACAATAATAACGCCACGGCCAATGCCGGTGATGACGGCTCGGGCGGCGGCACCGCGGGAGACGGGAGTCTAACAGTGGACGAAGGGGATAAAACACTCACGGAAGGCGGCAAAGAGATTGATAAACTTGCGGACAAAAAGGGAATCAAGATTAATTTCGCTAACGTCCCTGAAGAAGGACAAGCTGGTCCCGGATTCTCTGTTCACCGAAATCCGACTATAGTCGTGAAAGCACGCCCCGCAGACAATGCGACTCAACGCGGAATTATCATTGCCCATGAATTAGCCCACGTCCTGACCGTACCGGAGCATTCCGCTGATCCCACAAATCTCATGAACCCAAAAGAGCCGCCCGGCGGAAATACAGGCCTCACTGATCCTCAAGCCAAGGAGATAAACAAAGGACTTCCCGGTCATGGCAAGCAGATGACCAAAAAGAGTCCGGGCCGGAACGCAATGCAACAATATGGTGGCAGGACAGACGACAGTGGTGATAGCACTCCCGGTACGGCCAAATTTTTTGATCTGGGCTGGATGAGGATGAGCTCTCTTGTGGGGGTTGATGAGATTGACACAGTACTTGCCTTAAACGGACCCTTCCCGGATGTTGGAAAAGTGAATGCCACATACCGACTTCTTCTTGACACTGACGCTTCCGCCAAGACCGGGACTTCTATTGCTGGCTATGCGGGTATTGATCGCGAAGTACGTATTGAGATAAAAGGCAATGCCTCCACAGCTTCGCTTAAAGCCGCCGGTATGGTGATTGACCGCCGCTCGGACGGAGACATAGTGTCATTACCAATAGCACCGCAACTCTTCATGGAGTCGAGACTCGACAGTATTCCTTTGAGGCTGGCAGAAAGCCAGATCGTCTTTGCCATTCCCAAATCCCTCCTGGGCAACTTTGGCACACTTGATGTTCCGATCGGCGTAGTCGCCGAGGACGAAACAGGCAGTATGTACGACAAGCTCTCCTTGACTCTTAATCTTGATCAATTCGCTGATGAGCCGTCCATGACCATCTTTAAGGGTGAAGCGAAACCCGGCGACCATGTATACTTTACCGTTCGCGGCTTAACGCCAAAGAGTCCCTTTAAGATGTTTGTCGGCGACGCGGCAGTACTTGCCGAAACACTGTCTGCCGACGGAACTTTCATCGGCACATTCAAGATGCCGAATTTGGCCCGTGGGACCTATTTCGTTGACCTGCAGGACCAGACCGGATCCTTCGCCTTCGGAGTAATCACTCTCAAGTAAATCTATAAAATATGAAGAAAGTTTTAATAGCCATATTGCTGGTTCCAATAGCTATCTTTGCGGTTGGAGTCGTCGCGTTATTAGTGGGCAAGGGTATGGGTTTTTTATCCCCGCAGGAGCCAACCACTTCAGTGGATGACAAGGAGACGCCGCAGGCGGAAACGACGGCAAAATCACAGCCGGTAAAACCGTCTTCTGTGAGCAAGCCGGCTTTTACATATGCGACGGCATATTATGATGCGAACGGTTCAACCAGAGACGAAATTCGCGCCGATATGGAACGGTCAAAAAGCGGATCTTTTCTGGCAGGACACGATGGCGCCACAACGGCTGAAATGAACATTAAGTTTGCAACAAGACAGTCGCCGGGCTTGTGCGAAACGGTTTTGACGAGATTTGATGTTTCCATTACGTATACGTATCCCCGATGGGCTTCGCCGCCCGTAGCTACGGCTGACGTAGTTGCCAAATGGAATTCATTTATCGCCGCGCTGAAAGTTCATGAGGAAGGTCACTCCAAAATTGAAGCCGAAAGAACTGATATTTTATTTCAGAAGCTTGTATCGCTTCCGGGATATAAGACCTGCGAAGAATTTGACCGAGCATATAAGGCGACAGCAAACGCGCACGACAACGAGACCAAGCTCATTGAAGCGCAGTACGACAAAGATACTCAAGGCGGCCGTCTACAAGGAGTGAGTTTTTAGTCAGAAAAGATTTCTCATCTTTATTGCGTCTCCGGCTACCGGACGACTGCGAACTTTCTTTATTGGTGTTTACGCCTATTCAGCGAATATGGGGACAGTCACGATCTTCTTCTCCCATATTATCAATCGTGACTGTCCCCATTTCTGCCCTCGCTTTCAACGCCGACGGAATTCGTGCCCCGCAAAACGGGACGTCCCGCTCAATTTCTCTTGACTATTTTTTATCCGGTCCATAACATACAACCAGAAGGCTGATCTTTCACAAGGAGGATAGACGCTCACATGGCCAAACAAAATTGCCAACGATACCGCGTAGATTTACCCGATTTCCCTCATGGATTTGTATGGGGCTGTGCTACGGCAGCCTACCAGATTGAGGGTGCCTGGAACCAAGATGGCAAGGGTGAATCTGTCTGGGACCGCTTCTGCCACACGTCGGGGAACATCAAGAATGGCGACACCGGCGACGTGACCTGCGACCACTACCATCGCTATCGAGATGACGTGGTCATCATGAAGGAGCTGGGACTAACAAGTTATCGCTTTAGCATCTCCTGGCCTCGTATCTTTCCCACTGGTAAGGATTCCTCCGTAAACCCCAAGGGCCTCGGTTTCTACAGTCAACTCGTCGACGAGTTGCTAGCCAACGACATCACGCCGCTCCCAACGCTCTATCATTGGGACCTACCGCAGAAACTCCAGGACAAAGGTGGCTGGGCCCAACGAGATACCGCTCAATATTTTGCCGATTACGCTGCCACTATGGTCAAACATCTTGGCGACCGGGTGAAGCGATGGGTCATATTCAATGAACCCGAGATCTTCGTCAGGCATGGCTACCTGTTAGGCACTCACGCACCCGGCATCCGCGATGCCTCAATCGCGATGCGGGCGAGTCATATCGTGAACATGGCGCAGGGGTTGGCTACTCGCGCAATGCGTGCTACCGACAAAGTTGAACTAGGCACCGCGTTCAGCATGGAGGGTGTCTACCCAGCGAGCGATGGTAAAGAGGATGATCTGGCCGCAGAACGATTCTTCCGTTGCAACAACCTCTGTTTCCTGGAGGTCGTTCAGAACGGTTGCTATCCCGAGGCTTATGTGGATGGAACGGACTTGGCGTATCTGACAGTACAGCCCGGCGATATGGAGATAGTAAAGTCGTCCTTGGATTTTATTGGCATTAACCTTTACTCACGTTCAGTGGTCGCCAATAACCCCCAAGACAAAAAATTGGGCCGGCGCATTGTTCAAGTCGAGGATGCCGAACGCACTGATTACGGTTGGGAGGTCTACCCACAAGCGATCCACGACGTGATCATGCGCATCTGGCGCGACTACCGATGCCCCATCTATATCACCGAGAACGGCTGCTCGTACAACGACGGACCGGACAAGCACGGCGTCGTGAATGATGAGAGGCGGATTAGTTTCATCCGTCGCTATCTCGATCAGGTGGCGCGCGCTATTAAGGATGGCGCTGACGTGCGTGGCTATTACCACTGGACGCTACTGGACAACTTCGAGTGGGCCGAAGGTTACCACCAGCGCTTCGGATTGGTATATGCAGACCATTCTACCCAACGCCGCATCATAAAGCAGAGCGGCCACTGGTATCGAGACCTCATCGCGGTCAACCGTCTGACAAAGTGAAAACGGGCAAGGGGTGCTCTCGGACTCTTTGACCGTATGACTGACTTTCCGATACGAGAAACCATAACCGCTTGATCTTTAGGGACAAGCGGTTTTTTCATGGAGTCGCGTCTGTTCGCGTTAAACACGACCTCGCCGTCGCAATTTTGTTTGGCCATGTGAGCGTCTATCCTCCTTGTGAAAGATCAGCCTTCTGATTTTTTTCGCGGGGGCATGATCACACACTTTGTCGTTCACGGCTCAAGGTGTAAAAGACAACGCCGGTCCATATTGAAATAAAACCGAAGAGCAATACTATGCCGGAAAAGACATAAGTTAAAACTCCCAAATGCAATGCGGTGATGAGCGTTGTCGCCGTTATCCAGATATCGCGAGCGGTGTTTGCCACCATAACGGGATTACCTTCCGTATCCAAGACGGGATTTCCGTTTTCATCTAATTTCGGTATTTGGCGGGGCATTTCGGAAAATGTTTTATCGTCTGTCATTCGCAAAGTGTGTTCTCTAATTATATCCGCCTGTGCTTTAAGCGTAAGCGGTCCGCGGACGGGTTTTTCTGGAATGGCAGAATCTTTCGTAGTAACGATTTTTTCTTCAGCTATGTTTTTATAGGTAAAATAAATACCCCAGACACCGCCTGCTACTAAAACGATGCCGGCTACAATCGCCAATATTGATGAAGCGATAAGTAATTTTTTCATAATAATTTTTTACTCGTTATCCGAATACCAAAACCTTGTCCGACTCCTCGACCATTTTCACTAAATCCTTCATGGTCGTGATTGGGCAGATTTTGCTCTCGGATTTAGAACGAACCTTAAGACAAGTTTCGCAAGCAAGAATTACTCCCTTAAGATCTTTGAATTCTTGAATTTTCTTGGAAATATCAAAATCTTCCGAATCGGGGATATCTTCCGCTTCCACACCCTCGTTCATAAGATTTATCTGCACCGAGTGATTTTCTTTCAGCGCGGCGATCCCTAAACGAAACGTGTTCCAAATATGCTCCGGTTTGTTTGATTGTAAAATAATGCCGAGTTTCATGATTATTTCCTAACCCACAACCAAAATTTCTCGTGTAGATAATAAGCGAAGGTTAATATTAGACCCGCGACTATGGAAATTTCTCCCGACTTCTTGATTTCGCCGGTATATGCATAAACAACCGCGCCGGTAATAATCACGGCGAGTATTCTCCAGCTTACCGTTTTTATTATAGGGCGGATGTGACTATCTTGAACCGCCACTTTGATAGAGTTTATTGCCATGAGCAGTCAACTTAAATCTTTTTTCTTTTCTTCAAACTCCTGCTTGTTAATCTCACCCTTGGCGTAGCGCTCCTGCAAAATTTCAAGCGCGGATTTTTCATTATGGTGAGCGCCACGCGATTGATTCGTAAGCCATTTGATAAGCGCGACAATACCGGCGATTATTAAGACCCACCAGAGGATCATAAAAATCCAGCCGAAGCCGCCAAAGGGCCCAAATCCAAAGTTCATCATATTGTTGTTTGTTGAATTATTATCAAAGGGAGACGACCACCCTCCCCACATCATATTCATCATCGGCATCCACCCGCCGCTTATGGCCGGAAATACCGCCGACGTGTCGCAACCGGAAAGACGCTTACCCATGACAATATGGATTTGCTCCTCGCCGTCTTCGCCATGCGCTTGAATCATCATAGCGTTCATTGCGGCGTGCGACTCACCGGCCATAGTCCCCATAAAGTATTCTCCAAGCACTCCGTACTGCTCATCGTTTAGATCGGCACAAGCGACTTCTTTTGCTTGCAGTTTATTCCAAAGCTCTTTACCTTCTTGTTCTTCACGAGCGGTGTGCTCGACGACTTCATTCCAATCAACTGTCGTGTTGGAAAAATTGCCCATCATTTGAGCATTTACCGAGCCGGCGGCGAACATTGACCCAAAAATGAAGGTTGTGATTAGGAGTCTTTTCATGTAGTTGTATTTTAGCGCATTTTTTACATTTATACTATTTCTTGTTTTGCTTTTCCTGATACCCCAGCAACTTCTCGGACGGAGAAATGCCACCAAGTACCTCGTGTGGAAAGTAATTCCAGGCATCGGTTACCAGTTCGAGCACATTGCTCAATTCTGAAGCATCTCCGCCACGATCAAACATCGCCACCACTTTCATCATGTCGTCGTTATCTTCCTCATGGAAAATGGCATTCCTAACATGATTCAAAGTAAAATCACTCTTCGTTTCTTTGAGCATGTCCGCGAGCTCCTGCTCAATCTCTTTCCGCCGTTCAAGAATTTGTTGTTTTGATTCGGTTTGCATAAAATTATTGGCTGAAGTGCTTCACCAAATCGGAGATATAGCGTGCATAGTCTGCGAAGATTTGGAGATTCGCATAAACAACTTTTGCACTCAACTCTTTGCCGGTCGGATGACCTGCATCGTTTCGGTTCAGACGTACGAAATTGAAAATGCCATCGAGATATATTTCCCAGTCACCTTGCAATTCCTTTGGCAGGGATCTTACGTCTGCAACAAATTCTTTCTTAAATTCCCTGTATTGCGTAGCAATCCACCTGTCCTCAATACGTTTTTGAAATTTAGTTTTGCGTGGGTCTGTGAGCCAATTCGTATATGCCTCAATCAAAATCAGCATCAAATTTTCAGAAGCTACTCCCAAGGTAATTGTAGCGGAAAGTAAATGCCTTCTGTTAAAAGCGGCGATCGACTCACCAATGTAAGCAAAAGTAACATCGTCTATTTCAGGTACTTTTGCCTTGAGTGCCTTTAGGTAACCTTCCGGATCGTACGGTAACCAATCCTCTGACATAAATGCTTCAGTACCGTATGCGGTTATAGAAAGCCAAGGGTAACCACTATTAAAATCGCCCGGCGTGCCAGGATACAGAAAACCTGCGTTTATAAGTTCCTGAACAACCTCTCGAACGACAGAAAAATACTCGTCCTGCTTATATCCAGGCACATCTTTGAGAGAGTCACGGAACAATTCGTACAAGCCACCCATCTGCACTTGATGCCGATAGTTCTGTTGACTTTGCTTAAGCTCAATCTGCTTTCGGAAAAAATCAACAATCTTATTTTTTACTTCTGATCGATCCATATTTATGCTTTAAGTTTCTTAATCAAAAGCTCGCCAATCTTATCAATACCTTTTTTGAGTGTGACATAGCCGACAGTAGGAGGCATGCCATCCAGCTCCGTCTCGTCAACTTTTATAGGTAAGATATACTCCTTACCTTTCTCATTAAGAGCCCGTGCTTGTGCACTCTGCCTTTCGTGATTAGTCCATACACGGTCTTTATACTCTTTTGAAATAAAGATTACACAATAACGTGAACGTTTTCTAAAAATCTCGTCAAAAGTATCCACCAAATTTTTACCCCATAGGTACTCCGGATAAAACTCGTCAAAAAACACTGAAAAATTTGCATCTTTCAAAATAGTAGCTAGCTTTTCCGCATGCTCACGTTCAGTACCAGCAAATGAAATTGCTACATCGAATTTAGTAGCATCCACTGGTTTGGCAGAGGATTTCGGTCTTGTAACCCTTTTCTCAATATCAACATTTAATCGTTCTGCCGGTTTTTGAAACGGCAAAATAAGACCTGATTTTTCAATCTCTGCATTAGCAGAGAGTAACTTTTGAATGCCGGGGGAGAAGTGCTGTGCGTGGGAGTCAAACCATCCATGAGCTGTATTTGCATTACTATCAAACATACTATCTCCTCTTTCTTCAAAAGCGATCGAGTGCCAGTGACATGACTCAAAATCATATTCCGGACATTGTTCAGAGGTTTGCATGCCAAGGAATTGAAAGACGCTCTGAAGCTCAGACGACAATGGCGGATGCTTTGGGCGATAATGAACCACCCAACCTTTGTCCTGAGCAGATTCGAGCCATGTAAACTTATACTGGAAAACTTCGTCCTCACTTTGCTTCATCTGCTTTACTGACATTGCGGTATGACCGTCACCGGACATCTGGAAATCACGCTGTCTGCTACGAGATTGGCCGCCAAGAAAATAACCCAACCCCTCCGGTTTATCAAAAAAGAAACCGCATTTTTCTAAATCCTTTTGTGCATCGGTTAAATTGTTATATGCCTTATCAAAGAACCCAGCAAAGGCATTTATGTCGAAGTCCGTATCCACCCAGCGCACGTAACACTGTCGGCTATCAATAAAAGAACATCCACTCCGCTGAAACCCTAAATGACTTAAAAAATCTGTTATCTGATAGCCACCCGACAAACTATATGAATTTGGCGACACGTGCAGACTGAAACCTATATCATCTTTACCCCACTGAAGTTTTGCCAAAACCAAATTAGTAGTTCCGGATCGTACTTGTCCTAAAACTTCGCTCTTCAGAGCTTGATGTGGGTCTCGGCCGTTCATAATTATTTTGTATCATTAACATCAAACAAATCCTTCGGCTTTTCAATTGCCCGAAAGTCCCATGTGCCGAAGTTGCCGGAAAGATTAACCGCACGAATCCATTCCCGAGCGGCTACCCACTTGGCTTCATCCTGTTCAGTCTTCTGACCTTTTACTTCGAGTATGATGTATTTATCGTCATTAAATTTGAGAATAAAGTCGGGGTAGTAGGTATGCACCTTACCTTTCCAGAGATAGTAAATTTCAAAGCCGAGATGATCATTCTTAACCCACGAAACCAGCCCGGGCATTCTTTCTCGCTCGAGCTCAAAAGCAACACTGCCTTCCCATTTGCTGTCGATGACAATATGGCTGATCTGACTTTTTTCGACCGGCTGAGTCGGCTTACTAGTATACCAGACCGGAGCTGTGGCTGTGCTTCGCACCGGACGGACGGAATCAAATATAGCCACCGGATCTTCCGAGCTCGAGCTTTTTATAAAAGCCGAAAGATGTTCAACGATGCGCTGGATATTGAGTGCAACCACAATCCGACGAAGCAATTCTGTGTGCTCGAATTTTGGCACTTTGATAACCAGTTTCTTCGAGTCGGTAAATTCTTCAATCATCCGTAGAAGCTGGCTGATATGACTAGCCGGATCGCCATCCCAATTTTTGGCAAGCCGTTCACGCAACCGGACAGCCGCTTGCAATTTAACGGTTTGAAATCGTTTCTCACTACCAATACTTCTTAAATCAACTTCTGTGAGCCGGGATAGGTCTGGCTTTCCATCAATGACAGGAGCCAATTCAACAACCGTTCTCGTTTCTTCCGCTGACAGCTCGAGGGGAGTAAGCTTGTCCCAGTCCAGCTCTAGAAAATAGTTGAGCTTATAATCCACGCGTAAAACATGTGGCCAGCGAATCTCAAGAGCCTTTCTTTCTTGTATCGGTTCAATCTTGGTCTTAGCAACCGGTGGTCGTGGAGGTCCAGGCTTTTCTTCAACCGGCAGATAGGTAAATGGTACGCCGAACACGGTGACATATTCTGGTTCAGAAAGATTGTCATAGGAAATTCTGCGAAGTCCACGGCCGACAACCTGTTCACACAAGAGCTGACTGGTGAATGCACGTATGCCGAGAATATGCGTAACGGTCTGCGCGTCCCAACCTTCGGAAAGCATGTTTACACCGATAACGCACTGCACCTTTTCTCCGGGCTTTCCTTCTTTGCCAACAGTGTTCACTTTTTCTCGAATAGATTCGGCAAGCTCGCGTTTATTTTTGGTCATCTCTCCAGCTTCGTCCGCCTCAACTTTATCAAGTGCGTCCTGATCAATACGAAGCAGGCCTTCTTTATCGCTTAACTCACGCGTAATGACATGTCCGTTTTTGATGGCATATTCTATTCTGGCCGCTGTGTTTGTCTTGTTACAGATCATAATCATTACCGGTGGCGTCTTGATCGTCGGGCGCAATTTCAACCAGTCTTCTTTTTCCTTGAGCCAGTCCGCACCAAGAATATCGATTGCCTGTGTAAGCAAGTCTGGTAATCCTTCTTGCGGATCGACGTTGCGATTTACATCGTCTTTGATTTCAGGATAGATATGGAAAAGTTTTGATTTGAAATCATCCCCGATGGATGCATCATCACGCACGGCAACCTTTGGCGTTTTTACCAGACCACTCTCAATGGCATCATTCAAGCCGAAATCACTCACGATCCAACTGAACAACTGCTCGCCCTGATTATTACTACCAGTCGGCTTGAATGGAGTAGCGGTGAGATCATATGTGCGAAGCAGTCCCCGGGCCCGGTGGAGACGGTCAATACCGCTGATCCAAATAGTCGCTTTTTCCTGCTCCTCTTTTTCTTCATCGGGAGCTGGACGGTGACAATGGTGCGCTTCATCGTTGATAACCAGAACATTTGTAGCTCCGCCGAAATCAGGAACCACACGTCGAACAAAAGCTTCGTCGCTTTCCGGTCCCTTCTTAACCACCTTAGGTCCGTAGTTTTCATTGACCGGAGCCAGTGTATGCCAGTTCTCAATAACGATCTTCGCATCCAAAAGTTCCTGCCACATTGAAGACGGCACGATATTAAATTTCTGATAAAAGTTATCCTCTCGTTCAGGTTTCAACACACGCAGACGATCGCGCACGGTAAGACCCGGGGCAATAATCAATATGTTTTTTGAAAATCGTGCATCGCCATTGTTTGCGATTTTATTCAGAGCCTGCCAAGCAATAAGCATGGACATGACCACGGTCTTGCCGGTCCCGGTTGCCATTTTGAGACACTGCCTCTGCCAACCTTCTTCCTCAATCGGAATGGTGATGCCAGTCTTTTCGCTTGGGCTTGCCTCGTTAAGCCAGATAGCTGTCTCAATAGCTTCAAGCTGACACCAGAAAAACGGATACTGACGTTGAGTCGTATCATTCCAGAATTCAAGAAGCTTGCGCGTTGTACCGGTAACATTCGGATATCCCTTTGCTTTCCACTCCAGCACGCGCGGACGGATTTGATTGACCAGTTCTATCGGCACAAATTCACCTTGATCATCCGTACCTCTGCGACCAACACCCGAGAGCTTCCAGTAACCGGCCTTGCGTCGTCCTTCACGCAATTCAAATTCCTGTTTCTCACGCAAATAAGCCCAGTGCTGTGTGGGTTCAGCGTATGCATCATTGACTATCAGTTTGTCGATGTGTTTCTGGCTCATATTATTTCAGCTTCTTTGGCTCCTTTTTTGTCGGCAAGAAATTTTCCGAGCTAACAATCTTTTTGCCGGTTTGTTGTTCTAAGGCCTTGCGCGCATTTCCGGAAATCTGTCCGCCTTTTCGTGCCCCGACTTCGTTCTGTCCATAACCTTCCGCTTTTTCTTTTTCGGAAATCTGTCGCGTAGAGAGTTCAGCCAATGCGGTAAAAATTATTTCTGCCTCACTCATATGGTCACGTAAATTCTGCGACTTCAAGCTCTTGAGATTTTTGTGGCTTTTTACGGAAAGACCGCTCCATTCTTGGTGGATAATATTTGTCAGCTTGGCAAACTCCTCGCCTTTTTTTATTCCATGATCCGACCAATAATCAGTCAATTTATTTCTGGTCTCTACGCTTAACATCCTCTGCTCAATCCATTTCTGGCTCCGTCCCATTGCCTGCCAATTTTTACGTCCGCGACTTACCGCCAATTCTGGATCAACCGTTTCCTGCATTCGCTCATAGCCGACTTTCGCAAGCCAAAGCTTAAAGGGCTCCGCTTTGGGAGATGGCACCGATTGCACGAGGCGGAATATTGTCTCCACGTCTGCCGCGTCGGTTTCGCGCATTTTGCCGTCTGGGGCAAGCATTTTCAACTGGTTACATTTTGTAACCACTTCACTTCCTTCCTTATTTAAGCGGTTTTTGAGCACTTTCCAGTAGTTCCTTGGGTCAGCACTTTGACTCAAAATGCCGACTATGTCCACGACGCTAAAAAGCCACTTTTCCGCCTTTCCATCCCAAGTGCGGCGCACTGGCTGGTCTTCAAAAATTGCTATAAGTTTGTTGTTTTCCATAGTAATATTTCTATTTTAATTCCTTAATTACAAAACTCTCAATACCACGATCGTCAATGATTTTCACAGCCACCTTTTTATGCTCGCCCGGAACGAATGGCAAAGACTCAACGCCGGTAAAGAGCTCGATCAAATCTTGATCGACCGCACCGTTCAGGGTTTTGGCGAGTGAACTCCAGTCATGCTTCGGGTCTTTCATAGGAAAGAATATCTGCTCTGGTAGAATGCTTTGTTCGTCATAATCGCTGTCGAGCATCCACATGGCAATGCGACGTGTATCACCAAAATCAATCTCTCCGGTTATCGGATTATAATAATCAAAACCACGGACAATAACTTTGTATGTGCCGTCTTTATTTTTTACCACCTCAATATCCGGCTGGCCGATAAGCCAGTAGCTTTGGTTTGATGACCGCTTCTTACGCAGATCGGCAGTCAAGAGATCAACACTCATCTGGGCTTTAAGGATAGTCACGCCCGGCCATTTAATCTGATCAATATCTTTGGCCGCTTCGGGGTCAAATTGGAATGCGGCGAAAATAACAAAGTCGGGCTTGTCTTGAAGCTTGCGTGCTTCGTTTATCGCTTCTTCAACATGCCTCTGCTCGAGCGCGCCGTAATCCGGTCCAAAACTGATGATGGCTTTTTTGTTTGACCCCTTCTCGTCTAGGATTTCTGCACTGGCATGGATAAACCGGGTACCGGCCATTGGCTCTATGCGTGAGAAATTAATAACCTTACCTCCGGTCGCACGGATACCACTGGTCTTAAGTTCATCACGCCATACGGTCTGGTTAGCCGTCTCTCCGGTTCGGGCAATCTCATCTCCCTGTGTAGCGATCTTCAGTTCTTTGCCATCAAAGGGTTTGGTACGCAGACTCGGCAAAGCTTCAACAGTAAAAGGCCCTGTCACGCGGACTTTTGATTTATCATTAATCGGTTGATCATAAAGAGTTTCTTCGCCTGCCGGTTCATTATTGGCAATACTTGCTAAGGTTAGATGTTGCACTTTTTTATACTCAAAGCCGCTAGATATACCTTCGTGCTGATGTGCTAATTTGTAATAATCGAAATAAGCAGTCATCAACCGTTGCTTTGCAAGAGTAATCGCAACACGCGATGTGTCGCATGTAACCCAACGACGACCCCACTCCTCAGCGACAAAAGCCGTAGTTCCAGATCCACACGTGGGATCCAGGATTAAATCACCGGGATCGGTAGTCATTAACATGCACCGCTCAAGAATCTTTGTGTTAGTTTGTACAACGTATACTTTTTCGTTTGCAGCACTAATTTTTGCCCAAATATTGTTTAGCTTTACCAAGCCAAAATCTTCTAAGTATTCTTTATAATATAAGGTTAAACCTTTTTCTCGGATCCTATCTTTCGTAAGCAACACATCAATTCCAGCTTTATTTGTTCGCCAACTGTGACCACGCGCCGGATGAAATTCTTTCCCATTGAACTTAATGGGGAAATCGCAAGAAGCCGTATAGCCAGCTGCTATAAGTTTTGTTAGCCTAAAATATTTTTTCCGCTTATCGTATTTTTCATTCTTTTCGTATTTAATTTCTTTTCCGTCTGCATTTTCGTAGTAATAAAAATCTCTTTCGTAAATACCGTCCTGATCAAAATCGAAAAGGCTTCGTACTTTTACTTTCTCTTTATTTTTTGCAAACCAAATTACGAAATCAGCAGCAGCAGGCATAACGCCAGCCGCAATACCTGAAGGCTTTGTTGTAACTATTGTTGAAATATAATTTTTTTGCTCAAATACTTCGGTCATCATTGTTCGAACAAGTGCAAGATTTTCTTCATTTATCTGCACAAAACAACTGCCGGATTCATGTAGTAACTCTCTCGCCAGGAGAAGCCGATCATGCAAATGAGTCAAATAACTATGGATCCCCAACTCCCAAGTATCGCGGAATGCATTGATAGTTTCTGGCTCAGCCGGAATATCGCCGTCGTTATTGTCTTTAACGTCGCGTTTATTTGTGAACGGCTGGAAATTTGAATTGTATTTGATGCCATAGGGAGGATCGATATAGACCATCTGAACTTCACCGGCCATACCTTCTTTTTTGAGCAGACTATTCATAACAAGCAGAGAATCACCGGCAATAAGGCGGTTCGTCCAGTCCTGATCATGACTATAAAATTCAAAGGCCTTGCCGAGTGGCAATGCGTTCTCTTGCGATTGGAAAAGTGAGAGCTGTTGCTGACGCGATTCAGTTTTCTTCTTTAGAAAGGCGCGGATGACACGCGTCGAGTCGATGCGTTCGTGGACGTGCAGACTGATATTGCGCACATTTACTTCCTGACCCTCTTTTTTCCCAGCCCAGCTCAAGTGAGGATCGATGTAGGGATCGTGTGCATATTTGGTGTATCCGTTGAGCTTATCTGTCTGGCTCGAAACCAAACCAATCGGTGGATTGTTCTTGCGCTTCTTTCCGGCATGGGAGTATGCCTCGATCTTTATCTCTTTTTCTTTTTTAGATGGTTTCTTTGGCATATTTACCCCGTTAGATAGTTTTTTAATCTTGCTTTGACATATCGTTTGCCCCAAGAAGTTTTGAGATACTTCTCTCGATGTGTAGCGTCCTTTTGATTTGCACACGCTTCGTAA
>Ga0209542_10005826_pt1 | contig 24310 bp, 19 predicted proteins | sample RifCSPhighO2_01_FD_184028 | JGI IMG/M metagenome (GOLD analysis project Ga0209542, IMG submission 184028) | Soil microbial communities from Rifle, Colorado - Rifle CSP2_plank highO2_0.1 (SPAdes) (version 2) | ecosystem: Environmental > Terrestrial > Deep subsurface > Rock core/Sediment ...
AAAGCGATTTTCGAGATTGGTTCTATAATGAGCAACCCTTACTCTTGCTGGCCGAAGCACGGCATCCCCGATCATATATCCTTTTTGCAGTTCAGCGATAATCTCCCCATCTTTTGATTCATCATCTGTATTGATAACCTCAATAGCTTCGTGAAGACGCGGAGAGAACACGGCGCCATCGGTCTCAATCACCCTCACATCATATCTTCCGAGAATTGCACGCGCCTGATCGTGAATGCTCCGGATACCCGACACCCACGGGGAATCCGGCGGGTGGGAAGCAAACGCATTGTCAAAACTGTCAATTATCGAAAGAAGGTCTGTAAGAATTTTTTCATGGGCTCGCGCTACTGTTCGCTCTTCCCTCTCACGAAACGTACGCTCGCTATTTACATAATCCGCCTTCGCTCTCTGCCAACCCGCCAGATACTCTTCCTTTGCCACCCTGCATTCCGCAAGTGTCCGTTTTAATTTTACAATCTTGGCAAGCGCCTCTTCCTCGTCATCGACAATTTCTATTTCGTCTTTTTCTTCTTTGTCGTTTTTGCTTTCTTTTGCCATACATTCATCATGTTAATAATGCGATCGTAATGCATGCGTTTAGGCCCCGCCATAAAAAATAAGTCCCCCGCAGGCGTTTTCGTAACTACAATGCTCACGTGTGTAATCGGCTGAATACTGTTTTCTTCACCGATAATCACATCATACGAATCTGCATCCAGCTCCCGCGCATAAGTCTCTTCGTATTTTTCAAAAGTATCGAGAAATGAACCGAATTCTTCGACGAGGGATTTCTCCGCAAATTCCGGCTCGTGAAATACCTGGTCAAAACCGATCGGCGTGGCGCCTGACACATAAGAAAGCACATGAAGATGTTCTGCAACTTCTTCCTGGAGCGCGCGCATCGCTTCTGATGCTTCGTCAAACCGGGCAAGCAAGCGTTCAAGTCCTGACGACAGTGTGCCGGTACGCGCTTCCCCAGACATGACACGATCGACAAAAAACCGATACGCAGGCGTCCGAGGAACTCGGCCACCCGATATATGATGCTGCTCGATAAAGCCGCCTTCGGTAAGCTCTGAAAAAACATTGCGGACGGTCGCCGGGCTCAATGAATTTTTAAGACGCCCCGCAATTCGCTCTGACGAAACAGGCTCAGCGGAACGGATATATTCCCGAACCAGCATTTCCAAAATATGAGCTTCTCGTTCGCCTATCATAGCGTTTAGTATAGACAATTTAGCACTCTCATGTCAAGAGTGCTAAATTTTTCAATTATTATTTATACATAAGGGCGCGAAGCGGGTTCAGTTTTGAAGCGCGCCTGCCCGGCACAATGCCCGTAATAAAACCGACGGATGTCGAAAAGCAGATTATTGTTACGATAAACCACAACGGCGTCCGGAAAAGATCTACAGGACGGCCGCCGAGACTATTCGCAAGAAGACGAACGCCGCCATTTACGATAATCTGCGAAAGAAATCCTATAAGAACCCCGCACGCTCCTCCCAGAAAACCCATAAGGCCGGACTCGACAAGAAATAGTGAAAACATATCCGATCGGGATGCGCCAAGCGCGCGCATAATGCCAATCTCCTGCGTACGCTCAAGAAACGCGATTGTCATCGTATTAAACATACCGATTGCGGATACAAGGAGAGCTGCCGTACCGAACACCGCAAGCACAATCTGAAGCGCATTAAATATTTTATTTGCCTGATCCACGACATCCGTCAGCGCCGAGACAGAGAACCCCTGGTCAATAATCGCGACGCGTACGCCGTCAAGCGTATCTGCATTTTTTACGCGAACCTTCGCTTGGGCATAATCGTTGATAGCGACATTGGAGTACAATTTTTGTGGAATATACACAATGGGAGTTTCGCCCGGTATAACACCCTTGATCACAATATCCTCTTTTTTTGCTTCAAGCTCTTTTGCCTTGCGGCCCGGACCGCTCGTCGCCGGATCCGGATAAAACACGGAAACGGTAATATGTTTCCCAACCGCTTCTTCCGGTTTCCATTCAAATAACTCTGCTATCGTTGCGGAGATGACAATTGATTGCGAATCATTTTCATCGAAAAGAGAGCCTGACTGCACTGTAAGCCCGCTCAAACGAAAATATGGCGCATTGGTAATATTGCCGGTCGCATCGGTTGTTGTTTTACCAGATGTCAACTGAACCGGATAGACAGCAATCGGTACAACTTCTTCGACATCCGGCATCGCCTTAAATCCTTGTATTGTTTCCTTATTGAGCGTCCCAACATCGGAGTCGGGCGGAAAAACGTCAAGTGAAAGAAGCGACTCGGATGTGGTAATTTTTTCAAGCAGAATCGTCTGCAAACCGTAACCGAGAGAAACCAAAAATACGATTGTCCCAATGCCAACGGAAACGCCCAAAATAGTAAGCCCCGTCCGGAGCGCCCGCGTGCGGAACATCCGCGTTGAAAGTTTTATGAGATCAATAGTTCGCATATCAATATTATATAAAGCCTCTACGAGCTTGTCTTCATTTCTTCGGCGGAATCCGCCGCAGCACGTTTCTTGCTTACTCCGCCGAAGCAACCGCTTCGGCTGCGAAAGCCGGGCGCTTTTTGAATTTTAAGTGGTCCGCACTCCGCATTCATCTTTGTGGTTCTTGGCGAAGGCGGATAAATGGCGGGGCCGGTTCAATCGGACGAAAACGCGGTGCGGACGGCATTGATTCTTTTAACCCCGAAACTCCGATTGTTTTTTCTTTCGGGTAAATCATCGGGGCGGTTATCGATATACGCGACGGGACAGCCGCATGCGGCGGGGGCAACTCGGGCGTGAGTAACTGGGGGTTGCCAAGAAACGCACCCGGATACGCGCGAGGGCGTATGGGATTTACGCTAGCTCCTGCAAACACTTTTTGCTTGCGCTCTGATACTATATCATCCGGTTTCATCGGTTCGACAGGAATCGTGGATACCACCCTTGCCGCTCCCGGGTATTCGAGAAGAAGCAACTCAACCCTTCGCGTAATAGTGCGCGCCGTACGGATATTGAGCCCCGCGCCGCCTTCGCCAAGCGGTTTATCGAGTATCGCCTCAAAAGCATTTTTATCGAGCGAACCTTCGAGGCGTCCTTTGAGAGTTCGCTTGAACCGTTCGCGCTGTTCCGCGGTCGGATGTACGTTTGAGGTAAGCGCAAGATAACGCACAACCGTGTCCAATATCTGCTCATACTGCGCGTAATTTCGCGGAAATGAACCAAAATTCTTGCGAAGATATTGCGCAATCCCGATGATTCCGGTAAGCTCTTCGCTCAATTCCTCGACACGCTGTTGATAAAGCCCAATCCCGCCATCATGTATCGAATGTGAAAGCTGTTTGGCAAGCGTCTCTTTATTGAGTTTCCCAGTTATAAATGCCTGAATAACCTGCTCGATCCTGTCCTGCATCATAGGATCGAGCTCCCCCATCAGATAGAGCGCAAGCATTTTTGACTTGAGCGCATCCTCGCCAAGATGTGGGAAAAGACGCGCGATTTCGGTAAGCCCGTGGCTCACAAACGGTTTCAGCTCCTCTTCGCGGACTTGCGTACGCGGATTTTTCACTTCCCGGACAATTTTTCCGTCCTGTATATAAAAAACGCGGTGTGCAAAATGCAGATATTCCGGATTATGAGTAACGAGCACGACTGTTTTTTTATCGTGTTCGTTCAACTGCCGGAATAGTTCGAGTACGCTTTCTGCGGACTTGGAGTCGAGATTCCCGACCGGCTCGTCTGCAAGAATAATCGGTGGGTTATTTACAAGTGCGCGCGAAACTGCAACACGTTGTTGCTGCCCGCCCGATAATTGTGTCGGATATTTCCCCTTCTGCTCAAGAATCCCAAATCGCTCGAGAATGCGCTCCGTATTTTTAATACGCTCCTGCTTCGACACTTTCAGAAAAATCTGTGGAAGCGCGACATTCGCGCGAACACTCAAAGACTGAATAAGATAATACGCCTGAAATACCATACCGACAGAACGGCGATGGAACTCAACCATCTCCGTGCGAGATAGGTTCACTAAATTCTTCCCGAGCACATTCACTTCGCCGGCAGTTACCGCAAGAAGCCCAGAAATCGCATAGAGAAGCGTGGATTTCCCGCACCCGGAAGGCCCGAAAAAAATAATATATTCTTCTGGATAAATAGATAGCGAAACATCGTCGAGCGCCTTAAATTCAATGGGCGTACCTGGGTCATAAATGAGCGATGCGTTTTTAATGGATATGAGCGGCGCAGGCATATAAAGCGCTAATTATTTATTTGCTGTAAAAACCCGAATGTGTCTTCAAAGTTCTTGATGATAAGCTCCAGCACCGACTCTTCTTTGCGCGGGGTAATAATCTTGAACTCCTGGCTCGAGCCGTCGTTACCAGTCGCGTCTCTCGACACAGCCTGGAATCGATAGACCGTGCCCGGGCGGAGTTTTGAAAGGACAACAACATGATATGTCGTGAGATCAGACTGGAGAGGGCTTGATTGGCGCATAATTTCGCCTTTTGTAAGCCCTTCATCATAGAATATCTGCCCATCAGCCGGTTCATCCGTATTCCAACTGATTACCGCCTGCACAACATCGGTCTTGCCCGCAACTAGGCTCAATTTTGTGCGTACCTGCGAAATTTCTGGAGCGACCGTATCAACACCCGTAGTAAACGAGAATGGTTGGGACTTGATGAATACTTCCTCTTCCGTTTTTGCCGTAATAACGGCGGTGTACTTAGTTTTTGGTTTAAGCCCTATGAGAGCAAGCTCATGCGCTTTCTTAAATTGCGGGTCGCCTTGCGATTTTTTCTCTTTTGCACCTACCTCCGCAAACTCAACCGTTCCTTCTGCTGATATGCTCGTCGACCACAACACCGTAACAGTTTCTTCGTTCACCGATTTTACTTTTACCGATGTAAAGACAACCTTCTGCGGGAGCGTTTTGAATGTCCTGTCAATGCTCATCGCTTGTTTCCCGCTTTTCTCCGTTCCCCGCAATTGGTAGTGATACAGCGTATTCGGCTCAAGTCCCTCGAGTTTCAATGAATGCTTGTATATAAATTCGTCCTTCGGCCCCTTAACTTCTGCGACATACGGATCGTCTTTCCCTTCTTTGTAAAGTTTTTGCGATGCGTATCCGACGGCGCTCGACATTTTTTTGCTCGTATCCCACGAAATGTCTGCGGTCGAATCGGTTACTTTAACATCCGGAATATCGCTGATGATGCGAGGCGGGCCGATAATCTGCCCCAGGAGAACATCAAGCGCGGTATCCCGCTCGTCTTCAGGAATAAGCAAAAACTGCCGTATCAAGTCCTGCGTGGAACTCGAAAGCCCGAGGAGATCTTTAAGAAGCTGTATCTGGTCTTCGGTTGCTTCAATCTCGATTTTTTTCTTGAGATCTTCGAGTGCCTGCTCTTCTTCAGACGCCGCAAGCGTTTCAAAACTTTGCTCATCCGACTCTCCGCGATTTGCCGACCCATCATACGACACAGCAATAAAATAGTATGTAGTTATAGGATCAAGATCCGTTAAAACAGCCGTGTGCGTGGTATCGGAATCCGTAGTCTGCCCGGCAAGTTTTGCGTATGCTCCCGTCTCTACACCATATTCAACGAGACTGTTTGCCGCTTTATTGGTTGTCCATGTGATTGTCGCCCCCTCAGCGGTAATATCTGACACGGTAACACCAGTAAGAGAAGGGGGTGTTGTGTCGTTTACGGGCGGAGGCACGTCACTTGGCAGTGTTTTTGTCGTAAATACAAGATCTGCGCCGCCCGCATCCTTATTTGTCTGCGAAAGATTTCCTCTCGCATTACGGCTTCCTACGCGAAAATAATATGTAGCACCATCTTCAAGCCCAGTGAGCGTAAGCGAATGCGTCTGCCCGAGTAGCGTCGTACTTGCAGTAAAACCGTAAAGCGGGATAAGCCCGTAATCAAGCTCTGTGGTTGCGGCTTCATCTGTAATCCAATTGATAACGGCTGAATCGTACGTCGTGAGCGGTACGGTAATTTGCGAAATAGCTGGCGGCGTCGTATCATCCGCGATTGTTGTCGCCGCGGACGCAGGAGTCGTAAAAACAGCAACATCGCGGGAAATCACTTCCCGTCCGTCCGCGGCGCGCGCCCTAATTTGAAAACGATAGGTAACGTTCCCAAGCGTATCTTTCGGCAAAACAATCTCATGCGCGCTCGCTGTAGATACCTCGCCTATTTCCTCTCCAAATGAATCGTCAAAACCATATTCAACATACCCGACAGCCGGCTCGTTGGTATTAAATTTCACGCGGGTAAACCCCTCAGCCGCAACAACCTGCACGTCGCTTATTGTTAGCGCGGAGGAAACAGTCGAGCGAAGTGTTGCAAGGGTATATCCAACGCCGCCGTTATCATTGGGAAGCGATGCATTGCCCGCCGCATCCTTCACTGTTATCTGAAACTTATAGAGCGTTGCGGGCTTGAGCCCTATAATCTCAACTGCGTGATTCGTGGTATGCGTAGGAATGAATCTTGAAAGGATATATGTCGTGCTTCCCCCTTCAGCATATTCGATGAGGGCATCCGCCGGTTCGACGGTCGTAAAAGTAACAAGCGCGGAATTTTCGCGAGCGCCCGCGATTACAACGCTTTGGATTGATGGCGCAGTTGTATCTGCAAGAGGTGCAACAATCTGTATATCTTGTTTATCAGAGATGGTCTCATTCCCCGCGCCGTCTATCGAGCGCGTGCGGTAGAAATAGGTATATATCTGTCCGGGCGTCCAGTTGTCTGGAAGTAGGTCTGCGGGGAGCGAAACCGAGTGGGGCGATACTGCACCCGCAGGACTCAACGCGCGCGTCCCGACCGTCCGCGTATATACAGGCTTGCCATTGATGATATCGGTACCAAATTCGACGTAGGAGGAAGCGGGTTCGTTTGTATCCCATGTGATTGTTGCCGATGAGCCGTTTTGAGTGCCTAATATATTACTTATCACTGGGGGAGTGTTATCGGTTATTGCGGTTGTATTGAACGAACCGCTCGATGAAACTTCTCCACCCCAACTATCATGGGATTTTGCAGTAAAGTTGATCGAAACGCCCGGGTCGAGCGTGTACGGTAAAACAACCGTATGTTGTGTCGCCATATCAAAACTGCCGTAGACAAGATTATTGTATTCGACAATCGAACTTGCGGGATTATTGGTCTGCCACGAGATTACGGCAGAGCGGGCGGATGTGAGCATAATCTGTGGAAATTGAGTGAAAGAAAGAGAATTTGCAGAGCGGCCATCGGGGAATGTAAGGATTTCGGGAGAAGTGCTCGCGGACGCGACATTGTTTGATTGGTCATTGGAGCGCGCCTGCAAATAATATGACTGCCCGGGCTCGAGACCTAATATATTTACTTCATGCGTTCCGCCTTGTGCGATAAATGTATTGTTTTGCAAAACCTGCGCGCCGGACAAAAGCCCACCACTTTGAAGATAATAGGCAACCTCGGAATCAGATCTATCACTTGACGGGGTTTCGGACGTGGTCCACGTAACGGGCACATAGTTTACTCCGGGAGAGCCAATGGAGGGTGAGTTAAGCGTCGGCGGTATAGAATCGGGAGTCTGCCCGGTCGCTGTTATTTGTTTTGCGGGAGAAGGAGGAGAAACGTTGCCTGTATCACTTCCCGCATTGTTGTCATAGATACCCGTATTGTCTTCTACTTCGTATCTGTACCAAAATGGAGAGCCTATACAACTCAACGGACACGGATTGTCAATAAAATTATTTTCGATATCCGACGTAAACTGTTTGATAAGTGAAAAACTAGCGCCATCGCTCGAGCGGTAGATATTGTACCTATAAAAATCATTGTCGGTGTTGGTTATGCGAGGCCAGCTTACAAAGAAAAATATCTCTCCCGTGCTCGGGTTTGAGAGCTCCTGCATGCCGATGCCGTCTGGCACTACAGGATCGTCGGGCCACTTCGTATCATATTCAATCGTTGCAGAATATGGTCCCGCGGTATTTCCTTTGTCATCCTTGAAATTGACTCGTATGGTTTTTGTGCCGTTAACGGTATTTGTAAGAGGCCAACTTTTCGTTGCCGAATACCCGCCCCATGTCTCCGTATCAAATACGCCGTCATCGGAAATCTGCATCTGGAGAGGCCTGTCATCGGTTGCATTAAGTTTGAGCGCTATGGTTGAGTTGTTTGTTTTGCGAAGCAAAGGTGGACATCCGTCATTTGCAACAATGCCATATTGCTCCGGACAGCTTGCAAGCGGAGCCTCGGCGATAGGATCTTTTGTATCAAGAATAAAGTTCGCCGAATCGCCGAAACCGACTTGATTTATGGGTTGTCCGTCATTTGACGAAACGCGCGCCCGAGCCGTAGCCGTATAGACACTTGGGATATCGGCTTTCGGTGTCCATATAATAGAACGGTTTCCATTATTGATATTATTGCCGACGTCCCCCGTAACCGATACTGCTTTAAACCAAATGGGCGCTCCAACCGCGTGGCTTGCGCATCGCGTATTGTTTGCTGTCCGGACAACACCGTTAAGCGAGTTTGCGGTTTTCCCCGTGTAGGTCATCTGTTCGCTATCAATCTGAATGGTACCGCTCGATGGAAGAGGCCCGAGGTTGCCCGTTGTGACGATTGATATCGGAGTACCAAGGCATGAAGCTGTGAGACCAGTCCCTCCCAGTTTGACGCCAAGATCATAGAGAAGAGATATATTCGTGTTTGATTGATCTTGATCAGAGACAGTATAGTTGACTGCCACTTTGCCGTCTGATCCTTGTGATGCGGTAACGGCGCTCACAACAGGCCGATTATTGATAACATATTCTACTTTAATATCATCAACGATCGGCACGGCGCCACCCGATAGCGAGAGAAGTCCGATGTTATACTGAAACCACTGGTCGTCTTCACCAGTCGAATGCGAGCCATGGAGCGTACAGATAACATTCCATTGATTAGGCACGCCCGTTGCTGCCCGCGGACAGGTTGCGCCACCCCAATACCAGTCAAATGCATCGCTTGTTCCACCGGGTCCTATGAAAGGGTTGCTCGCGAGTGTTGTTTGATCGGGAGCGCTTTTAAATGCAGCGGCAACCGCTGAACCCGCAGGTGTTGTTTCCGTCCAAGAAATTTTAGAAAGAAGCGTCGTTGGGTCCTGCGTGTTATACCTGGAAGAGCCGAGCAAAGCGCTCGCGGGAACATAGGTGTAATTAAAAGTAATATCATTGAAAATCGGAGTTATCGGTGTTGCCGTATTACTTCCGGTCATTGTCAGCTCATACTGAACATATGTATCGCCGTCCGTTACACATCCTCCCGTGATATCAGCGCCGCTTATAATCGCTGGGCACCCAGAAAAAGCCGGCGCTCCGGACATCGTCGCGCTATTCGAAGAGCGAATTTTTACCGAGAGCCCCGACCCGCTAGGTACAAGCGCATTCCAGTTTGCTATCCCCCATATGACGCCCGTGCTCCCGGCTGGGTTTATAATTGAAGAAGTATATGTTCCGGAGGTTGAAGTAAACTGCATCGTCGTGTAATAACCTTTATTTCCATTTGCAGTCCCATGAAAATAAATATGCCCGTTATTCTGACTATCAATAATAAAATCAATGGTTGTCTGCGGCTGTTCATTGGTCATAGGATATATTTGCGAAACCCAACCTGCCGCCGATGTGCATATCCCGGTACAAACCGCAATACGAAATTCATCGCTGTTCGTCCGAAACGCAATAAGCGGTTTTTGAGTTATGCGATCAATGGCAATATCGCTATATTTACCGGTATTCGAAGCAGGGCCAGCTAAAACAATATCGCTGGTACATGCTCCGTACGAGCTTGAACCGGAATTCCATGGGCAGAAAGCATATAAGAGCTGCAATGAATTTTGATAAAAATAACTTATATGCGCGTTACCGGCATTATCGAGTTTAAACCCCTGCGCGAAGGCTGAATTCTGATCTACAAGTGTAGAAACAGATCGCGAGGTCCATGTACCTCCTGCCGCACATGTCGCCCCATCAGAGTTACAATACCAAAGAATAAGATCTCCGTTCACGCCCGTGCTCGCTTTTGTTGATAAAATACGCGGGCGGGACTGAGAGTCCAGAGCAATATATTGATCTTGTGAATTCACTGTGCCCATAAGAGCCCCTCCCCACAACGGCGCAGACCCGCAACTACTGCTGACATCGCATGAAAAATATTCTATTTGCCCGCTTTGTCCAGGAGCAGTTAGATCGGGACGGTTAATAACCAAATGGAGTCTATTGCTGGCATCCGTTGTGAGCGCCTGATAAGTCTGGCCGGATCCAGCCCACGAAACAATAGTGGTAGGTGCCGTCCACCCGCCGGTGGTACAAAATCCATTCGCGCTCGACGGCGCACAAGAAATATATTTTACAGAGTTGGCATTTTGGTCCCGGATAACAAAATGGAGCTTATCATCCGGGCCAATTGCGAAGGCTCCTGTCTGCAAAAGTAGGGATGAAAAAAATTTAAATGGCAAAGACCACGCCGCCCCGTCGAAACGAATGTAATAATAGTCTTGTGAAAGGGCTCCGTTATCATTACGATACACTGCGTGCGGCAGTTCTTTTGAATCAAGTTTCATAATCGCTGAATTTGCGCCGCCAAAAAAACCAGCCATGTTTGGCGTCACTGTTATGATATTTTCATTTGCAGGGTCAATCGCTTTTCTGCTCAATTTTATACCGCCATCATTGCCAAGCGCAGACATAACACTCGTATTTGAAAAAGTGCCTCCATTAAAAGCGGCAGCGGTTGTCTGTACGACCGAACCCGAGATGGGAACAATTGTGATATTTGCGCCTGCCGCGACTCCGTCATCTTTTGATTCGTATTGATTCCATGAACCGTTATCGGTGGTTTTCGTGAGTACATTGCTCGTCGCTCCGCCCGACCACGAACTTTGCGAAAAAGTATATGTAATTGCGCGGCTCGGATTTGCAAACCACAAAAGCGCCGCGATAAAAATAACCGCGACAAAGGCGCTGAATATTTCTTTTCTCTTTTTTGCAAGATACCTAAATCGTCTGAAAATACTCATTATTTTGTGATTGTAAAAGCCGAAAACATGTTATGTATCGTTCCGCTCGCTACCTCAAAAACGCCCAAACACCCCTTTGGAATCAATACCTTTTATTATACGCGAAAAAACCGTCTCCACCTGTGGAAAGAATAGAATCTGCATCAAAGCATGCCTTCCTTCACAAAAGCGTCAAAGGATTATTCTCATTGCGTTCATCTACGGGAAGACAATGCCACTCACAGCTTTCTGCGTGGGCCGGTGAACGCTACCAATCACTATGGCATATATATAGATAATGAGCGTGTTTCATAACCACGAGAAGCTAAACATACACAATATATCAAAACACGCATACCTCTACACGCACGTGCATTCATAGCAAATCCGCCATACTTTCGCGATCGCGAAAGTATGGCGGATTTAAGGAAGCACGATATTTTTTATATGGCATCTTCGTAAACTTTCGAACCACTCCGCAGAAAGCTGTCGAGTTTTCCGCTTCGCGGATATAAAAATAAAACTTGTTCTGCGCAAGAGTACACGTATATTACAATATCCAATGTTATCTATAAAGAAAGCTGAAAGTGTTTTTGTAAAAGCGCCTCGTTTGTAATTGCCTCAACAAGGAGATAATATACATCGCTACGAATTTCAAAAAGTTCTACCAAAAAATCAACTTCTTTTTTGCACTCATACGGCCAAACCCATACGCTCCGTTGAATTTGATAAAATCCTAAATCTGACAGATATTTTCGAAACGCATCCCGCACCACTTTCCTCTTTTCCGGTATATCAAATATAATAAATCGCCATTTGCCGTCCCATCGTGCCGGTTTTTGTAAAATAATTCTTTCTGGGTTGAAACGCAACGCATAGCGTTTGCCCTTTTCAGTCAGCACGACAGAGATAAATCCATCTTTTTCTGTGCGAAAATCGACGAGCCGATCATACTTAAACTCGCGAATAGTGCGCCGAATGACCTCGCGGTCGATTTCTTTCCAAACTTTTGGTATATTCCGTATCACGCGCCAACCGACTTTTGGCGACGGCGACAACGCCAACACGGCGCCACTCGCAAGGAGCGCCATTATTTTTTGTTTACGTGGGCTATAGTAGTACTTGGCCATGATAAAGAAATCTATATTTTATTGTTCAGCGCTTTTCATTATTGATTTTATTATTTTAATAAATCTCGCTAGAAATTCCACATGGTATTTAAACCCCAGCGTGAATTATTCTAAGTGAAGAGTGATAAGGTATTATTCTTAACGGGATACATGTGATGAATTTCATTACCTAGAAATTTCACGAAAACTATAACGTAAAATGGTGTTTGTGTATAAACCATTACATTGCAACATCTTACAACACTTTCATCAAAATCGCCATATTTTCGCGATCGCGAAAATATGGCGGAAATGGAAACCTACGGTTTTGGACCCCCACAGTTTTACCACATTTACAGCCGCCGTGCTTTCAAAATTTTAAGCTATACTCGCCAAGTGTCCTCCTCTCCATGCATCTACATCTCTTCAAAAAATTAACCCTCTAAGTGAAGCGGCGGCGGCTTCTTGAAAAACGCGCTGGGCGGGATCCAAACCTCGCAAGGCGAGCGTCGGAGCTGTATACGAGCAACAAAATGCTATTCTAGCGCTTCACTCTAATCCGCCAATGCGGACAGGCGACGAATAAGCTTCGCTTATCGTTTAGCCCACTGCGGGGATTTGCGCGCCTTTTTGAGGCCGAATTTACGGCGTTCTTTGACGCGCGGGTCTCGTTTTAGAAATCCTGCTTTTTTGAGTTTTTTGCGAAGCTCCGCGTCAAACTGGATGAGGGCGCGCGAAATGCCGTGCCGCAATGCTTCTGCCTGCGAGTGGATTCCTCCTCCGTTAATATGCGCGCTTACGCCAAAACGCGTTTCGGGACGGGTCTTTCGAAACGCATCCTCTGCAATCTTCTGCATCTCCGTCGTCGGAAAATATTCTTTGTACTCGCGGCTGTTTACCGTAATACCATCGCTCCCCGCGACAATGCGAACGCGGGCGATAGATGTCTTTCTCCGCCCGACCGCTTCGATATATTTTGATTCTTTTTTACTTTTCGTCGATGACATAAATCGTTAAATTTTTCATAATTTCTTTCTTAAGCCGGTTTCTCGGGATCATGCCGGAGACGGCCTTGCGGATGAATTCCCGCGGGTCTTTTGCAAATGTAACTTTGTATGGAATTTTTTTAAGCCCGCTTGGATACCCCGAATACCGCTCACGCGCTTCTTGGCCCATTTTTCTGCCGGTCACACGCACAAGCGCCGAATTTTTGATAATCACTTTTTCGCCGGAAACTTTGTTCGGAGCATATGACGGCGTTCTTTTGCCGCGCAGAAAAGATGCCGCTTCAGAAGCAACGCGTCCGAGCGATTTTCCTTTTGCATCCAAAACAACTGTCTTTCTTTCCATTTACCCTCCTAAATTTTTTGTATAACAAGACAAGCTGTATAAACAGTATATATCGACCTAATATTCTTAGTTGAGATTATCATACAATCTTTCAAAAAATTTTGGCGGGTGAATTATTCAACAAAACTTACCTGAACCATTTTAGCGGAATCGCTCTTTCGCGGGCCCATCTTTGTGATGCGGAGATATCCGCTCGAACGCGACGCAAAAGACGGCACAATATCTTTTTTAAGGCGAGATGCCGCATCTTTGCCGAGCTCTACGATAACCGAGCGATGCCCCGCAAGCGTACCCGATTTTTCTTTCGTAATCAAGCGTTCGAGGCGCGGCCTCATTTCTTTCGCTTTTGCAGATGTCGTTATAATGCTTTTTGACCTGGACATAACAACCGCGCGCATAAGAGAGCGCAAAAGCGCCGTTCGTTGCCCTTTTTTCCGCTTCAATATTCTTCCTACGCGCCGGTGCTGCATATTATTCCTTATTTAAGATAAAGCCGAAATTACCAAGCTCCCGATGGATTTCCTGGATTGCCTTGTCTCCCACCCCCTCGAGAAGCCGAAGGTCTTTTTCTGTTTTTTGTGAAAGATCTCCGATCGTTCTCACACCCGCGCGCATGAGTGCGTTGAGCGTGTGGCGGGAAAACTTTATATCCTCGATAGCGGTATCGCCGAGATTCTCTACACTGCCCTCTTCCTCGTTTGCGCTTGCTGACATTTCGGGCGTACTAACTTCTTCGCCTTTCCCGCGAAACGATTTTAATTCGCCTAATTGGATGAGGAGAATATCAAGCCCTTTAAGAAATGCGTCGCGAGGACTAATCGTCCCATCGGTATCTATATAGAAAATGAGGCGGTTGTAGTCGGTCTCGGTTCCGACACGCATATTCTCGACTTGGTAGCTGATCTTGCGAACCGGTGTAAAAATCGCGTCCAGCACAATAACGCCCGATTCAACACGATCCGTCTGGATCGCTTCTTTCGCGCGATATCCTACACCTCGCTCAACGGTAAGTTCGATGGAAAGCACGGCGTCTTTCTTTGTCAGCGTCGCGATGTGCTGGTCTTTGTTTACAATCTCGAGCTGGGAAGATGTTTTGATATCTGCCGCGGTGATTTCTCCCTCGCCCTTTTTCTCAAACGTAACCGTCTCTGGTATATCAGTAAACACCTTAAAGCGAAGCTGTTTGATATTGAGAAGAATTGTAAGCGCGTCTTCGAGAACGCCGGGAAGAGTAGAAAACTCATGGCTCGCCCCTTCTATTTTTACTTTCGTTACCGCCGCTCCCGGAAGAGAAGAAAAAAGCACCCGGCGGAGAGTATTGCCGATAGTAACGCCGTACCCGGGGTGGAGCCCCTCGATTACGATTTCTGCCGACCGATCATCTTCGCGCTCAACGTATGGGTGCGAAGGCAAAAGAATTGAATAATGCATAGTGTAAAAAAAGAAAAAATAGCGCTACCCCGCTCTAGCGAGAGTAGTACTCAATAATTGACTTTATATTATGAGATCGTACCACATCATCGACTTTTGGTAAAGAGATAACGCTCCCCTCGCGGGACTCGGGTACGAGTGCGAGCCACTCCGGGGGAGTATATTTTTTAAGCACAATATCAAGGTTTCGGAAAACGCCCTTTGCCTGGGAGCCCTGCCCGATCGTCACTTTGTCCCCCGTGCGGACATGGAAAGATGGCACGCGGACGCGTTTCCCGTTGACAAAAATATGGCCGTGGGATACGAGCTGGTGCGCGACCGAACGGGACACAGCAAAACCGAGACGGAAGACAACATTATCAAGCCGCGACTCGAGCTCGGCAAGAAGCGTATGGATTGCATCCCCCGAATGCGACGCGAGCGCCTTTTCGACATAATTTCGAAACTGGCTTTCTGAAACCCTATAGAGAAACCGGACGCGCTGTTTTTCCTGCAGTTGTTGGCCATATTCGGAAAGTCCCCTCCGTCTTTTTTTGTTGCCGTGAATACCCGGCGGGTAGGGCTTTCTTACAATTGCGCATTTCGGCGAAAAACAACGATCCCCTTTCAAAAAAAGTTTTTCGCCTTGTCGCCTGCAGATTTTACATTTTGCGTCTTCCATTTACCCTCCTAAATTTTTTGGATAACAAGACAAACTGCATACACAGTATATATCGACATAATATTGTTAGTTGAGATTATCATACAATCTTTCAAAAAATTTTGGCGGGTTATACGCGCCTTGGTTTTGTCGATTTCATGTGACCGTGCGGGATCGGCGTTAAATCTTTAACCGAATGAATCATAAATCCCTTTTGACCAAATACGCGCAGTGCCGACTCGCGGCCTGAACCGATACCGCGGACACGGATAGCAACATCAGTAACCCCCATCTCCCGCGCCTGATCCGCAAGAAGCTCGGCAGCTTTGGTCGCGGCGTACGGCGTTCCTTTTTTTGAACCCGAAAAACCGCTCCTGCCCGCGGATGTCGTCAAAAAAACATCCCCATGCTCGTCAGTAAGCGTAATCATTGTATTGTTGTATGTCGAGAGAATATAAATAACGGCGGACGTAAGACGCCTTTTGCTGGATCGCGTAGCTTGTGCGGCTCCTTGAGAGTCGCCCGTACTGTCGCCTGATTTTTTGATAACACGTTTCTTGCCCATTTACCCTCCTAAATTTTTCGAACAACACACCCTGCTTCATGAGCAGAGAATATTGATATGATATTGTTAGTTGCAATTGTCATAATTGTTTAAAAATTTTGGCGGGTGAAGCCAATTTCTTTATTTCTTCTCAATCTTACGCTTACCCGAACCCATGGTCTTCCGGATATTACCACGACGTGTTCGTGAATTTGTTTTTGTCCGCTGTCCGCGCGACGGAAGACCGCGCGCATGCCGCATGCCTCGGTAAGAACCAGTATCCTTGAGCCGTTTGATATTGGTCATAATCTCACGGCGAAGCGCGCCTTCAACCGCATAATCTTTCTCAATAATTGCGCGCAGTCGCGCAACCTCGTCTGTCGAGAGCTCTTTTGCGCGTTTGGTGCTAGAAATTTTTGTGAGCTCCAAAATATAACGCGCGCGTGGACGGCCAATCCCATATATATAGGTAAGCGCAATCTCGATTTTTTTATTGTCCGGGATATTTACCCCTGCGATACGTGCCATGCCAGTTTTATATGAACGCTAGTAAATATATAAAACTGAGCACCCCGCCCTCTATGCGGGCTGAATTGATTTCTCGATCGTTGTTGAATTGTTTTTTGTATATCATAGTAGATACTTTGTTCGTATGAATTAGAGGGCGGGGTAAAGGTTTGGCTACTCTCGCTTGCTCGCTTTGCTCACGCGCTCGAGGCCAATTCCTTTATCCTTGTCGTTGTTTATGCTTTGGGTTCTTGCAAATAATAAAAATACGCCGTGAACGCTTCACGACTTTGCAATTACTGCAAATCTTTTTTACCGATGCTCGAACTTTCATGCCAAAATATACTGAATGAAATGGAAGCTATATTTTTGAGCACCCCGCCCTTTATACTCTTGGGCAGCGTACTTATGACTTTTTAATTGTTTTTGAATATTCATATACTTTTTTATGCCTCTTGTGATTAAAGGGCGGGGTAAAGGTTTGGCTACTCTCGCTTGCTCGCTTTGCTCACGCGCTCGAGGCCAACTCACTTTAAAGGCGCTGTATAATGCGCCCGCGTTCTTTGTCGTATTCCGAAAATTCGATACGAACACGGTCGCCAACGAGTACTTTTATATAGTGGAGGCGCATTTTACCGGAGAGGTACGCGTGGACCTCGCTCTCTTCTTCATCGAGCTTGACCCGAAACAGCCCTCCCTTGAATGCTTCCACAACAACCCCCTCTTTCAGTGTCTTTCCTCCTGGCATAGAAATATGCATTTCATATTAACGGATATAAGAATAGGTGTCAACCCCGTTAGAAGTTCCCAAGCCGAGTTAGATATATTATGTCCTTTTCAGAGCAATCAGCATATTCACACAAATAAAGCTTTGTAACTTCTAACGGGGTCAACCCCATCAGAAATCCAAGCCAAGTCAGATATATGCAGTCGTTTGTAGCGTAATTGGCCAATTATGTATACAAATAAAGTCTTATAATTTCTAACGGGGTCAACCCCGTCACAAGAAGGTCGCATTGTTCTTTCATAAACTCATTATCCAGTATATACAGAGCGTAATACGACTTTTCACTATATGGTATGTTATTTAAGCTCGACAGTAAGCCTCTTTTCGTTTTTGGGAATTCTTCTCCAGAATCTGGGTTTAAAGACGGCCTCAACACGCGAAACCGCGGGGAAACTCTTAAAAAATGCGTCGGATAAACTTGCAGCATCGGGAGCTTCCATGACTTTCTGTTTTAAATTATTCACGTCAAGCACCCATTCAAAAACAACTTTCCCCTCAAGCACAGCCGTCACATTCCCTGCAGTATAATCAAAAGTTACGTTCTTGAAAGTGATGGAAGAGCTTTTATGCAAAGCTACCGCCCCCTGCTGGTATTTTTCTTTAAACAGAACTGCGGCAAGCGTGTCTGAGTATGTTGCCGGGTCAACAGCGAGAGTACGCGCTTCCCCGCGCACTTCGCCAAAGAATTTTTCTGCTGGAGACCCGACAGAAGGATCGGTTATGCGAGCGGCAGTTGTATATTCAAATTTTGAAGGAAATATAACGTACTCCTTTGGTATCGATGACTCAAATTTTTGCTTGAGCTCGTTCTTCATCTCTCCCTCAAGCTGTCCGAGGAGCAAATCCGCCTCTTCCTTGCCAACAACCTTTCCTTCACCCGTAGCACCCCCTTTCATTTCAGTTTTAGACCTGCCATAAAACTTTTCAAATTTCGGACCGCCCGCAAACCCCGGAATCGTAAAATCCGTAAGACCAATATTGTATTTGGGACCTGCTTCGTCAGCCGCGACAAGAACATCGATAGATCCTGGGCGCTCTGTGGTCCGCCCGGGGACAACCACTCGCGCGATTGCTTTGAAGATAAGCCCTTCGGGCGCGGCAAAACGCGTCCCTGCAATCAAAACCTGCGCGTCTTTACTGTACGCATTATATACAACAATTATACCACCTGCTTTTTCATTGAATTTTTTAGCACTCTTTGAAACGCCATCCCCCCGCTTTGCAAGCGAATCGGTAAAGGCTTTGGCAGTAATAGTAACTTTTATACCAGGAGAGCCGAGATCAAAAACCGTTTTTTTCCGCTCAACGATAAGCGTGAGATTCGAAGCCCACACAACGTACGCTCCAAGTCCGATAAAAAAAAGCAAAGTAACGGCAAGGATATACCATGGAAGGCGTGAACGCCGCGGGAGCTCCGTATACATCACTTCCTCTTCCCGAGTTCGCGGTTTTAAAAATTCTTTCTCCTCGTGGCGTACAGGCACCGGAGCGTGCGGAGGCAATGTGCGCGGGCGTTCACCCTCTATACGTGGCGGCAATGGCTGTGACCGCGCACCAGAACCTTTGCGCGGGCGCATATCAGAAACAATGCGCCGATTATCGCCGCGCTTGGGTTGTGATTCATTTTTTCTCGAGAAAATCATATATTCTTCATCGTCGCCTTCTCTAGTTGTAGCATAAGTGAAAGAAGTCCGAAATCTCCTGGCCCCTCAAGACAACAGTACGAGGTAAACCTGTCTTTATACGTGTCGGGCGATATAACCGATACCTTCAGCTCTTTTGCGATTTCCGGATGCAAAAGCGGCGGAGTAATCGCGGTTTTTATCTCTTCAACAAATGCCCCGCCACCCAAAAAATAGAGTTGGATATTTGACATAAAATCGCGCGACGCACGCTGCCATACCCTTTCAAAAATCTCTCCCCAACCTTTTGCTTCTTTTTTGATGACAGTTTTAAGATGATCCTCCGCCTCTTTTGAAAGCGCCCCGCCTGTGTAGCTCCGAAGTAACGCATAAGCGTTTTCAAGATCGATATGCTCCGCTTCCGATATGCGAAGCAAGATATTGAGTACGCCAAACGGGAGTGTGAGAACTTCCGTAATAATACCGTTGGTAATAAATGTCACCTCTGTGAGCTCGCCGCCGATATCGACGAGAAGCACGTTGTGTTCGGGAGGAAAGGCGTCTTTCATGAGAATCCACGCGGCAGTAGGAAATGTCGCAAATCGGATATCGGCATTTCTTTGCGCGCTTTCAATGATATCGGTAAACTTTCCCGAAAGCTCCGCTGAAGTTGCGGCCAACCTCACCCACAGCTCAACTGATTGTGATATCCTGCCGATAGGGTCAAGAACTGGATATCCGTTGAGAAGGGACTTCATAAGCATGGTCTCAAAAATAACAACATCACCGCGCTTGAGCTCGGAAAAAAGATTCTGTTTCCCTGATTGTATAAATTCATCGATATCGGCCTGCTTGAACGGCACCGGTTTTTTATGTTCAACAAAAAAACGCTCGGTTTTCCCAAGATAAAAAATAGAAGAAAGGCCGAGAACATAGAGTTGCGGCATTCGATTATTGGTAAACGCAGCGATGTCCTTTATCACGGCGGAAAATTGGCTCACGGTTGATTTGCTAAAATGTAGCGCGTCTTTCTGGAGTGATGCTTTATGGAATCGGCGGAATGTTTTTAAAATGCCCGGCTTTCCTGCTCCTTGTAATAATTCAAAAACCGTCGCACTGACAGATGCGGTGCCAATATCAAAAACAGCTCCAAGTTGCTTTTTGTGAGTTGGGAATAACATTATGGTTCTATGGAAGCTCTGATTCGCCGCACGCCAGCGCTTGAAGCCTCCTCTTTCAGTATAGTAAATTTTCCGATAGTTTTGGTGTGCGTAACGTGCGGTCCGCCGCAAAGCTCACGGGAGAACACGCTCCCGTCTTTGTCTATAAACGAGTATACCGAGACGCGGTCGGGGTATTTTTCTTTAAAGAAATGGAGAGCCCCTGCCTGTACCGCCTCCTCATATGGCATTTCCTCCTTTTTCTGCTGTAAATCTCGCTCAATGGCATTGTTAACCGCCTTTTCTACCGCGCGGACTTCGTCTGGCATAAGTTTTCGGGAAAAACTGAAGTCAAAGCGCGTCCGCTCGACAGAAATATCCGAGCCCATTTGCTGGACCTCGGACCCAAGAACTTTCCGGAGAGCCGCCTGCAAGAGATGTGTTGCAGTATGGAACCGTGTTACTTTCTCGAGCTCTTTCTCGTCGCGCGCTTTCAGCTCTCCCGTATCAAGGAGAAGCCCATGCCCGCCGAATTTTTTCTCGATACCAGCACGCGATATCTCTTGGTGTTTTTTGAATTCTTCGCTGAATGCATCATAGGATAGACTGCGTGCCGCTTCTCCGCCGAGATCTTTAATAATTTCAAACGGCATGCCGAATGACTGATATATAGTGAAGGCGATTTTTGCATCGATCGCCCCTTTCGCGCGAGTTGTTGCGAGCGCTTTCATGCCGCGCTCAAGCGACGTAGCAAATCTTTCGCGTTCATGAGACCACTCTTCACGGATTACATCGGCCGCCTTCATGACTTCCGGATAAAATTGTCCGTACTCATGTGCAATGTCGTGCAATAATGCATCAATAATACGCCGTTCAAACGTATAAAGTTGCTCATAAGCAAGAACGCGGCGCATGAGACGGCGAAGAATATATCCAGCTTCTTTATTCGACGGGCGGACCCCATCGGCAAGCAAAAACGCGACTCCGCGCAAATGATCAACGATAATTCTACGTTCGCGCTCCGGGACATTTTCCGGAATCAACAGAAAAAAAGGAGCAAAAAGATCGGTTTCAAAAATATTTTTTGTATTCTGGGCTATCATCACAAGCCGCTCGAGCCCCATCCCCGTATCCACGCCTGGAGTTTTGAGGCGCTCAAGTTTTTTATCAGACGAGCCCGAAAGTAATTCCTCGCGCGACCCGGGATAATAAAATTCGTTAAAAACAATGTTCCAAATCTCGACATCCTCGCCAGCAAAATTTGTACAATATATCTCCGTCGTCGGCCCGCACGGACCGGCAGAGCCAGTCGGCCCCCAAAACACATCTTCTATTCCCTGCTCTATGATTTTCGCAACTCCGAGCTTGCTCCAGATTTTTTTTGAGTCTTCGTCTTTTGGGACACCGATTTTTTGGTCTCCTTCGAATATGGTTACATAGGAAATTTTGAGCCCCATTTCTCCAGTAATAAATTCGTGTGCATATTCAATGGCTTTTTCCTTGAAATATCCGCTCTTGGGCGAAACCGGTTCACCGGGCTTATAGCCAAAACTGAAATTCCCGAGCATCTCAAAGAACGTAAGATGGGTCGCATCGCCCACCTCGTCGATATCCGAAGTACGGAAACTTTTCTGCACCGTCGCCGCATTTTTTGATCCAAGCGGGCGGCCAAAATTTGGGTGTATGGTCGAGAGAGGATCCGTATTTCCCGTATAATAAGGCTTGAACTGCTGCATGCCCGCGGTTGTCAAAAGCACCGACGGGTCATCGGGGATGAGAGAACTCGACGGAACAACCGTATGACCGCGCTTGGCAAAAAAATCGAGAAATTTTTTCCGTATCTCAGCACTCTTCATTTTTGGAATTATAGCATAAAAATGCTCGTTGTGGTAGTATTTTTTCCAGAACGCACACGGATAAAGGAGAACGCCGTGATTGTAACAAAATCAGGACTCGTAGAGTTATTCGCAGAAGTAAAACCGTGCTCGCCGAGCGGATGGAGATCTCGATATAGCTGGAATGAGCTTTTTGAGCTCGCAAATAGTCACCCCGCGGTGGACGCTCTCTCGATTCATACTTCACCAAGGTGGGAAGGATCATTCGAGCTCATTACGCAGGCCCGCAAGCACACCTCAAAGCCGATTCTCGCAAAAGGTATCCACGCGCACGATGATGACATCAACCGCGCACTCGATGCCGGAGCTACGATGGCCCTTGCAGTTGGTCGTATCCCTTGGGGTTTTCCGCATGACTGTCTCATTGTTGAACCACTCTCACTTGGCAAGCTTGCTCAGATTCCACTCGACTACAAGACGCAGTGGAACGCACGCGATCTCGTTGGCCTCTTCCGAAAACTCGCCGGCCTCCCTACCCGCAAAGAGTCACGACCATCGTTTACCGAAGCGCGAGCGGTGCGCCAGCATGGCTGGATATGCCAGGCAAGCCATCTAAAGACGAAGGAAGATATTCAGACAGGCGCCAATGCGGTCCTCGTCGGAACGAACCTTCCCGAATTCCTAGCGTCGCTTTAGCGGCAGTACTAACTCCTTCGCATACGCAAGAGCCTCTCTGTCGTAACAGGGCGGCTTTTTTTATACAATAACTCCCCCACCCAACATCCTCCCATCTTTATAAAATACAATTGACTGGCCGGGGGCGACAGCGCGTTGTGGCACGTCAAAAATTACGCGTTCTTCATATACCGTGCATTTTGCAAGCGGCGCGCGGTAACGGATGCGCGCCTCGCATCCGAACGGTTCACCAGCCAGCGGATTTAACCAATTCGCGCTGTGATAATTAACTTCTTTTTTATAAAGAATCGGATCTTCACTCCCCTCTGCCACAATAAGCGTGGCTGTCTCTGATTTTTTTTCCGCCACGTAATAAGGTGCTGTGCCTCCGGGCAAGCCTATGCCGTGGCGCTGGCCGATTGTAAAAAGCTCTACTCCGTCGTGTTCCCCCACTTTTTTGCCCGCCGAAGTTACAACCAAACCGGGGGTCGTTTCAATCCTCCCGCGGAGAAAATCGGCGATACTTCCATCGCCCACGAAACAAATCCCCTGCGAATCTTTTTTTGATGCAGTCGGCAATCCGAATGAGCGCGCAATCTCGCGCACTTCCGGTTTTGTATAATCCCCGATTGGGAAAAGCGTCCGCTCCAGATGCCTCTTGGTTAGCGTCCAGAGAAAATACGTCTGGTCTTTATTAAGATCTTTGGCAATTTTCAATTTTGGAAATTGAAAATTGGAAATTGAAAATTGATTTTCTATGCTCGCATAATGCCCTGTCGCAACATAATCCGCTCCCTCGGCAATCGCCCAATCAAAAAAAAGGCCGAACTTTATTTCTTTATTGCACATAACGTCAGGATTCGGCGTGCGACCTGCCTTGTACTCTTCCACTAAATAAGAAACAACGCGCTCGTAGTACTCGCGCGAAAAATCAAGCACGCGGAAGGGAATGCCAAGCACTGCCGTGACGCGCGCGGCATCGCGCCGATCGCGCTCCCACTCGCAGTTAAAATGCGGATTCGACCACCCCTGCATAAAAACGCCGTATACGTCGTAGCCGTCGCGCTGTAAGAGCGCCGCCGCAACCGAAGAGTCTACGCCTCCCGACATCGCTACGAAAACCTTTCTTTTAAGATGGGTATTTGATTGTTTGTATTTATTCCAAATTCTTGCCATGTTTGTTTCGTTTTAATTTAGCATCCAAATCGCATAGTTCAAGTACATAGCGAAACTGACCCAGAGGATATACGGTGCGAGAAGCCAAGCGGCTGGTTTGGAGATTTTTGCAAAAGCGATGATCGTGGCGAGGATGGCGAGCCAGAGGAACACGATCTCAACAAGCGCACCGCCGGGACTATGCAGACCAAAAAAGATAATCGACCAGAGTGTGTTCAAGACCAACTGGCCGAAGAAAATGCCGAGGGCGATTTTTACATCTCTGCGACCCAGTCCTTTTTTCCAGACTAGAAACGCCGCGATACCCATAAGCGCAAACAATGTCGTCCAGACCGGACCGAACACCCATGCTGGAGGATTGAGAGCCGGCTTGACGATCCCTGCATACCAGCCGGCAATAGACGGGGTCG
>Ga0209542_10005830_pt1 | contig 24301 bp, 25 predicted proteins | sample RifCSPhighO2_01_FD_184028 | JGI IMG/M metagenome (GOLD analysis project Ga0209542, IMG submission 184028) | Soil microbial communities from Rifle, Colorado - Rifle CSP2_plank highO2_0.1 (SPAdes) (version 2) | ecosystem: Environmental > Terrestrial > Deep subsurface > Rock core/Sediment ...
ATGACTCCATATAACCCTCCTTTGGAGGGTCGTTCTGCCAAGGGCTACCTTTTGCTGGATTTTAACGAGATGACCATTGAGACGAGCCCGAAAGTGCGTGAAGCACTCCACACTTTTGTGGATTCAGGGAAAATCCATCAATACCCAGAATACGGGAAAATTCCCAGCACCAAGGGGAAGTCATGATTGTCATTAAAGAGTTAGAAAGAGAATAATATGCCGCAAAAAGCATCTAGTTTGTTTGTAGGGAGATGGCAACCATTTCATAAGGGGCATAAGAAGCTCATTGAGACCGTACTCAAAAAAGGTAAGTCTGCCGTGGTAGCAATACGAGATACCGTGATTGATCAAAGTAATCCTTATACCGTTTATGAGCGATGGACTATGATACAACGTGCTCTTCAGAAATACGGAGACTTGGTAAAAATTGTAGTAATCCCCGACATTGATGAGATTTGTTACGGAAGGGATGTGGGTTACGCAATTCGGCGGATTGAGTTAAAACCGGGGATTGAAAAAATATCAGGAACTGCGATCAGAAGAAATCGCAAGTTGCAGAAACCAGTAATTTGGTTAACGGGCCAGACTGGCGCTGGCAAAACTAGTGTCGCGTATGCTCTCCAGAAGAAAATAGGCGGGGTAATCCTTGATGGCGATGAAATGAGAAAGTCTATATCAGCGGGACTCGGTTTTAGTAAACAGGACCGAGAAGAGCATAATCTTCGAGTTGCCCGCCTGGCAGTGGTGCTTTCTAAGAAGAACAGAGTGATAATATCAGTAATAGCGCCATTTGAAGAAACGAGAAGAAAAATCGACGAAATCGCAAAACCGGTATGGATATATATAAAGCGCGATGTAAGAATCACCAAAGAAAAACCCTATGAAATTCCCCAGAAATATCACATTAAAGTAGATTCAGATCATCAGAAGATTCGAGAACAAGTCGATATAATCCTCCAGTATCTAAAAAAGAAGCGAATTATACACCTATGAAAAAAAAGAAATTTCTTGCAGAATTAGAAGAGTATATCCCAGGGAAGTCCATTGAAGAAGTTGCTGATGAATTTAGGATTAATCCTCGAAAAATCATAAAACTTGCTTCGAACGAAAACCCGTTTGGCCCATCCCCTAAAGTAAAAAAAGTTATTCTAGAAAATTTAGATAAAGTGCCGCTGTTCCCAGACCCGCTTAGTATCCAAGAACTTAAAGAAACAATTTCAGAAACCATTGGAATATCGGTAAGAAGTATCGTATTGGGAGCGGGGAGCGACGGAGTTTTCGATACCTTAAGTAAAATTTTAATTGATAAAGGAGACAATACAATTATTCCCACCCCCACATTTTCAATGTACGAGTTCGTTACGAGAGTTGCTGGCGGGAACCCCATCTTTGTGCAGAGAGACAGGAATTTCAATATCTCCACTGCAAAGCTCCTCTCTTCTGTTAATAAGAGGACAAAACTTATTTTTCTTTGTTCTCCGAATAATCCATCTGGAGGGCTGGTTCCCAAGGAAGACATCGAGAAAATCTTACGGCGGGTAACATGTTATGTGCTTGCTGACGAAGCGTATATCGAATACGCAGAACCAGGATCTTCAGCGGTCAATCTCTTCAAAAAGCATAGAAATCTCATTATTACAAGGACTTTCTCCAAAGTGTACGGCTTGGCAAATCTACGAGTAGGGTACGGAATTCTACCTGAGAATCTAGTGAAAGACTTTGAAAAAACAAATATGCCCTTCTTTACGAGTTCCTTGGGAATTAAAGCAGCGAGGGTTGCACTAGAAGACAAAGAATACGCAAGAAACATCATCCGGTTAAATGCACAGGGAAGAGACTATATTACACGAAGTATAAAATTTAGAGTATACCCTTCACAGTCCAACTTTGTATTGGTTGATGTTTCTCCCCTGAAGGCAAAAAATGTAGTCCCCGAGCTTCAAAAAAAGGGAATCATCTTGCGAGACGCTAGTTCGTTTGGGCCCTACATGGATTCATACATCCGTGTTTCCGTTGGTACGATGGCACAAAATAAAAAAATGGTGCATGCCCTCAATAAGTTTTTCCCAAAATGAGAGGCAAAAGTAAGAGGCTTCAAAATTATAGTAAAACGAAAAAGACAGTTATAGTTTTAGGCAATGCGAAAAGCGGAACTTCTCTCGTAGCAGGAATACTCCGTCTTTTAGGGGTAGATATCGGAAAGAAATTCGTTGAGGCAGACGAATTTAACCCAAAGGGATATTTTGAAGACTATGATTTTGTGAACCTCACTGATGCAATTTTTAAAGCAGCGGGGAGTAACTACTGGGACTTCCCTTCCTATGAGGGGCTTCTAACCCAGAAAGATAACTTTGAGCAACAGATACAGCAACTTATTAGAAGAAAACAGAAGAACAAACGAATCTGGGGTTGGAAAGATCCCTGGACGAATATCCTTATTGAGCTATTTTTGCCATACCTCACAAATCCGTATTTTGTAGTTATTTTCAGAAACCCTCTAGCGGTTGCGAAATCTGCGGTTAAGTTCACGAGAGGAAAGCGAAATGAGTTTTGGGTAAAGCACCCAATTACGTTCTTTCACGGGCTTCAGATCGCAAATTTCTATGATAGGATAATCTTAGAGTTCTTTGGGAAATATCCAACACTCCCTCATTTTTTTATATCCTTTGAGGATATTATTGATAACCCGACAAGAGAAACAATCAAGATGGCAAAATTTTTAGGACTCACCCTCACGAAGCAGCAAATGAATAAAATACTTGGTTTCGTTACTCCACGAAGTAAAATGGCTGAAGAAAGGCGAGGATTCAAAGATAGATCATGAAACGAGAATTTATATCTCGGGCCATGGGTTGGAGTTGACAAAACGGCAAGCAGGCGTACACTGGGAAGGGTCTGCGTATCCTCTATGGACAAGGAAACGATACAACATATTCTCATTGAGTATCTCCAGAAAACCATCGAAAAGGTGCATACGGTTGCGGCGGCAGGAGGAGGACGAAAGATTTTAGGGCCTGTGATTGAGCGCCCAGACGATGTAGAGATCGAGATTGACCGGGTTGGGGAGGAGGTCTTGCAGCACCTCTTGGAAAAATCCGGCCAGAGCGCCACGGTATTTTCAGAGCCGGAGAACGGAAACATTGTAGTGGGGGACCACCCTGATTTCTACGGCGCCCTTGACCCTTTTGACAACTCTGTTCTGTTCTTGTGGGGATTTCGGCACGCGTGGTACACGGTACTGAGTTTTTTTGACGAATCGGGGACCCTGCTATGCGGCGGGGTCGGGGACATATTAAACAGGAAGGCCTATGTGTACGACGGAAGAAGCGTGTTCCTGCTGGACCTTCGGGACGGCAGAAAGACCCCCCTCCAGCCCTCCTCGAGAAAAAGCTTTGCAGAACCCCTTGTTCTCGCAAGCTATGTTATGAGTTCCCAGTACTCCTCAAAGTTCTTTGACGTTTTTGGCGAATTTGTCCGGGGCATGCATCCCAGGGCGCTGCTGTATCCCTACGGGGGAGCGCATATTTACGGCTATCTTGCGTCCGGCCAAGTGGACGCCTACGTCATGCTTGACGAGCCGCGTTCAGAAATTGATCCTGGCTTTGGGGTAGCAAAGGCGGCGGGGTGCCTCATAGGGGAGGTTGACAAAGAAGGCAATTGGAAAGACTATGAATTTATCCCGGGCAAGCAGCACGAGAAGATACCCCTGTTTGTCGCTGCAGCCAGCCTGGAATTAAGAGACGAAATCATTTCCCATTACAAGCACTATCGTTCCTCATGAGCAATCTCTTGGCGCTCGAACCCATTAAAAAGTTTATTGAGGCAACCGGAGGAAAGATTGCAAGCTACTTTGGCAAAGATGATGCCTGCATTATCTATCTTCGCCCGGATGGCGCCTTTTACGGTGCGGCCCTGTATGATTGGCTGAAAGAGAAAAAAAAGAAAAAGAACATTACCCTAACGACTATGGAAGATGACGGAGAAGGCCTGGAGGAAGAAAAGGTAAAAAAGCGCAAGGTTCTTGTTGTAGACAACGACATTATCACGGGCAAAGGGTATAAGAGATCCCTGGAGGCGCTTCGTGTGCGGAAAAGCCGTCTTGCGATTAAAGACATTAAGTTTGCCGTATATTCTGACCGCATCGGGCTGGCGGATTTTTCCGTAGGGAAGTACGCCGCAGAGACAATCTGGCGCCTGGACATTATTGATGCCCTTGACCTGAAAATCATGAGGCATCTTATTCAGAACGGGAGAGCATCTTTTGCAGACATTGGAAAAAAAGTGAACTTGAGTGCGGTGGCAGTAAGCAACAGGGTAGAAAAATTACTGCAAGAAAAAGCATTTAAGATTCAAGGAGGATTGGTGATTGACCAGTTCTATACCATGTCTGCCCATGTTGAGATTGAGGCGGAGCCCGAGATATTAGAGAAGCTTATTGAGGTTTTGGAATGCTCTCCAGAAGTGTGCCGTTTGGTGAAAATGTCTGGCAAACAAACCTTAAATATTGATATTTTGGTTCGGAGTCTTCATCATATTGAGGACTTTATCGCAAACAGAATTCATGCGGTTCCGGGCTCCAAAAGAGTAAATATCACAATAGGGGAGCTGCCCATTGTGCCAAAGATATATTTTCCCTCGTTATAGAACCTGTGGATAAAATGGGGAAAACCATTGCGGGACTCTTGACAGAATACTGGAGTTCGCCCTATAGTAAAGAATGGCATAAAAGCATATAGTAGAAACAAAAGAGTATCCCCTTATTCTCTTTGGTTTTCAACGCATAATGCCAAAAATACCTTAGAAAACTAAGCAGTACCCTTGACAAAGTTATTGGGTGGGCATACAATAAAAAAGTCCCCAGAAAGAAGGGATTTAAAAATACAATGAGATTCAATTATCACTATCAAGGAAATTTTACAGGATTGATTTTTGCCAAGAAAGTACGTGGCCGGATTTATTGACCCACAAAAGGTATTGAGAAAAGGAATGTCAATAAATCTGGTCCCCCAAAAGGACCAGTTTTCGTATCAAGAGCTAATACATCTATCATGACAGAAACCAAATACTACGTTACCAAGCAGGGGCTCTCCAAGCTTGAAAAGGAATACCGGCAGCTTGTGGAGTTCAAGAAGAAAAAAACCACCGGAGAAGAGGTGCCGAGTATTTGGCATTCAGAAGAGGTGAATCCCGACTATCTTGCTTTCCAGGAAGATATGAGCTTGCTGGAGGCAAAGCTGGCAGAGCTTGAGCTTATCTTGAGGAACATTGAAATCATTACAGCTCCCCCTAAGAAGGATCGTAGCACGGTGTCTCTTGGAGCCCGTGTTACCGTGGAAGTTGACGATGGGCAGGTTGATGAATTTGAAATTGTGGGGACTATTGAAGCTAACCCTTCCCTGGGAAGGATTTCCAATGAATCGCCAGTAGGAAGCGCATTTTTGGGGAAGAAGACAGGGGAAGAAGTGGTTGTGTCTTCTCCTAAAAAGACCGTGTATCGCATTGTAAAAATTCAATATGTTTCTGTGTAGAGACAGCGGGGCGTTTTGTTTGCCTCTCTGTCTCATGATAGGATCCAAGGACTTAGTCCTTGGTTTTTTTCTCTTCGTATGACACTGAAAGTGGGCATTATAGGCCCGACCAATATGAAGAAGTTAAGCAAGCTGACAGGCAAGTCAGAAGAATTTTTATTGGGAAAAGCAGAGGAAGTTGGCAGGATCCTTGCGTCCCGCGGATACGAAATCTGGGTGAATAGTGACGGAGGCATGGTGAGCGGCGTTGCCCATGCATACAAGAAGGCGGGGGGCAAGAAACTCCTTATGCTTTACCCCAAGAAAGGGGAGCCATGGCCAAACAAGCATGCAAAGCTCTATATCCAGCATGCAGATAAGTTGAGTAAGCAGCCAAACTGGTTCTGGGCGAATTATCAGGTGGTAACCGCTCCAGATATCTGCATTTGTGTAGGGTTGAGCTCTGGTACATTGAGCGAGCTGGCGTACATTAAATGGAATCGTCAGTTCAACCGGGGCCGCTTAAAACACTTAGTGGTATTGCAAGAATTGGTGCGGGGCAAGAAGATCCCGCCAGAGATTGAGGTTGAACTATGGGATATTCTCTTGTATTGTAAAAGGACCGGAGAGCTGTCCGCCCTTCTGAACACTTTCTCCGCAGGATAAGCTTTCTATGCGGTATTTCCTCCAATTTCTAAAGACAATTCGCGGTCTCCGCAATATTAGACGACAAGGTGTTTTGTATTACGGCGTGAAGGAAAAAGACGTAGACAGCGCAAGCGACCATACGTTTCGCTTGACCCTCATGGTATGGCTGTTGGGCCAGAGGAGAAAGCTGGATTTGGCGCGGGCAATGAAGTTGGCCTTGGTGCATGACCTGTGCAAGGTGTATACGGGTGACATCACCCCCTATCAAGGGCTTTTTGACAAAAACGACAAAAAGTATAAACTAGCATGGCGATGGCGTCGTCTTTCCTTGAAAGAAAAACAGCGAAGACACAAGACGAAACTTCGAAAGGAGCAGGCGGCATTGCAGAAACTTACTGCAAAGCTCCCGCCACATATGAAGAAGGATATTCTGGATGCTTGGGCAGAGTGCCTCAAGATGGAGAGTCCGGAAGCAAAGTTCGTGCTTCAGCTTGACCGAATTGAGAATTTACTTGAAGCATTTGAGCAGTTTGAGAAAAATCGCAAGTTTCCAACGCAACCCTGGTGGGAGCATGCAGACGAGGTAGTTTCCGATAAAGAACTTCTTGAATTGCTTGAAACTATATCCAAGGAAGAGTCGCATATCTTAAAAAAGAGGCGGGGAATAAGGATGAAGAAAAAGAAGAGGTAGTTCTTTCTTATAAGAAAAGGCGCCCCCAAGGGTGCTAAAGCGGCGCATCTTGATTCTGACCCAGAAAGGAGGTGAGAGCATGGCCTGCAACATGGTTGGGGTTATCGGACCTACGGACATAAGCCAATTGGCGCAGTTTCTTGGGCGGTCCCAGGAGATCCTTGGAGAGCGTGGAGCTCTGGTGGGGCAGATACTTGCAGAGACAGGGAAAGAGCTTTTGGTGACTGCTGACGGCGGAATGCTTCAAGCGGTTGCTGAGAGCTACAAAGACCATGGAGGCGAGAAGCTCGTAATGCTCTTGCCTCTGCCGGGTGATCTCTGGTCTATTGAGCATGCAGAGCCCTACGCTGTCATTGCAGATGAAGTGCGGCGTCCGGCTGACTGGATCAGGGCAAACCTGGAAGTGGTCTCCACACCAGAGCTTTGCGTGTGTGTAGGACTTAGTGCCGGTACGATGGCTGAGCTGTCCTACATCCGATGGAACATTGAGCTTGGAGGAGGGAATCTACAAACCCTCATTGCGATTCGCGAGCTTCTGCGGGGCGGAGAGGTTCCCCCAGAGTACAAGAGCGCCCTCGCTCCAGTGCTCCGCTACACTCAGGCGGTAGAAGGCCTTCGCGAGGTCCTCAAGGAGTATCAGCTAAGCTGTGCGGGGATGCCGTTATGAGCCGCCTTCCATAAGAAGGCGGCTTTCTTCTTTCTTGGGGATAGAAAAAACAAGGAACGGGAGGTATAATACCAGATTATGAAACGCCTCCTGGCATTCGTTGCTCTTCTTGTTTTGGGCATCATCCTTTTTTCCAGCGTGCTGCGGTTTGTGGGATGGGATGAGATTTGGAGCGCCATTCAGGGCTTCTGGGGGGGGAAGGGTGTCCTGCTCATTTTGCTTACCTTCCTTATGCTGTTTGTGGGAGCTATCAGGTGGAGTGAAATCCTTCGCCACCAGGGATATCGGGTCTCCTTTTGGTCCTTGCTCAAACAGTACTTTGGAGGGTTTGCTCTCTCTTTTTTCTTTCCCATGGCCTTTTTCGGTTCAGAGCTGTTCCGGGCCTACGCCCTGCGGGAATTTCATGAGGTTCCCCTGCAGCGGGGAATCGTGTCCACCGTGGTGGAGCGTTTCCTGGAGCTCACCGCCTATCTCCTGGTTTTGGGAGCCGGCATCTTTGTTCTTCTTTTTTTTCATTACGCCCTCATTCCCCCCCTGCTTTGGTGGATTCTGCTGGCATCGGGCATGCTGGCTTTAGCCCTTCTCTTCTTCTATCTCAAATCGCACCGCAAAGAAAGCATTCTCCGCATGTTCTTTCCCCGGCTGAACGATAACAACGGGTTTTTGGAAATGGAGCAGGAGGTGCTGCGGTTTTTCAGGATGCGAAACAGGGCATTCTGGGAAGGATTGTTTCTCTCCTTTGCGAAGGCGGCAGCAGCTCTTTTACGCACCTTTGTGCTCGTGGCGTTTCTGGGAGGGGCGCTGGGATTTTTTCCCGCCCTCACCATCACCGGCTTTACCTTTCTCTCTTTGCTTATTCCTATTCCAGGACAGCTGGGTTCGCACGAGGCCCTGCAGGTTTTGTCCTTTCAGGCACTGGGCCTGGAAGGACACGCGGGAGCAGCGTTTGCGTTCCTGGTGAGGGCAGCAGAACTGGTTGTTGCCCTCTTTGCGCTGGTTCTGCTTTTGCGCATGGGCGCTGTCTTGGTGCGCCGCCTCCTTGTCAGCAGAGTTGAGCGCGTATTCCAAAAACTCTTTTAATTATGGCAAACCGAGAACTTAGCCGCATCTTTTCTGAGCTTGCCCTCTATCTTGAGATGGACAGCATCCCCTTTAAGCCGCGCTCGTATGAGAAGGCGGCAGAAGCGCTGAACGTTTTGTCAGACGAGGCAGAGGAAATCTATCAGAAAGAAGGGCCCAAAGGATTAGAGGGAATTCCAGGCGTTGGGAAAGGCATAGCAGAAAAAATCGCAGAGTACCTGGAAACCGGCAAGATTCACGAGCTGGAGCAATACAGAAAAAAGATGCCCACAGACATTGAGAAGCTGACCCTGGTGGAAGGAATCGGCCCAAAAATGGTAAAGGAGCTGTGGGGATACTTGAAGATAAAGAACCTCAAGGACCTGGAAAAGGCGGCAAGAGCAGGAAGGGTGGCGGGGATTCCCGGGTTTGGGCCAAAGAAGGAGCAAAACATTTTGCAGGGGATTGGCTTCCTGAAAAGGTCTGAGGGAAGGTGGCTGCTTCATGAAATCTATCCCGTTGCGCAAAGATATGCAGAGGAATTAAAGGCCTCCGGATTAGTGCGGCAGGCAGTTCCGGCCGGTTCCCTGCGCCGCATGAAAGAAACTATTGGTGATATAGATATTCTGGTGAGCACGAAACAGCCGGGAAAGGCCATGGACTTTTTCTTGAACATGGTTCCTCATGAGAAGGTATGGGGAAAGGGAAGGACTAAGACATCGGTTCGGAGCACACAAGGGTTTGACGTGGATGTTCGTGTTGTGCCAGAGAATGTGTTTGGCGCCGCCCTCCAGTATTTTACCGGTTCCAAAGAGCACAATGTGCGTTTGAGAACCTTGGCGGCAAAAAAAGGATTCAAGCTGTCTGAATACGGATTGTTCTCCGCCAAAGGCGGATCCGCCGTAGGCGGAAAAGGCAAGAAACTGGTTGCCTGCAAAACAGAGAAGTCGGTATACCGGATCCTTGGCATACAGGAACCGGAACCCGAACTCAGAGAAGACCGGGGAGAAGTGCAGGCAGCTCTTTTGGGAAAACTCCCGAAGCTCATCCCCTATGGTTCTCTGAAGGGAGATTTGCAGGTGCAGACCGACTGGACCGACGGCAGACATTCCATTGAAGAGATGGCAAGGGAGTCGAAAAAACAAGGGCTCTCCTACATTGCCATCACCGACCACACCAGAGACCTTGCCATGACCGGCGGACTGGATGAAAAGAAGCTGCGGCTCCAGATGGCAGAGATAGATAGGATAAATTCGAAATCCGAATTTCGGAATTCGAGATTTAGAGTATTGAAGGGAGCCGAGGTGAATATTAGAAAGGACGGAAGCTTGGATATTGAAGATGAGTTGTTGGCAAAGCTGGATGTGGTAGGAGCTTCTGTTCACTCAAACTTCAGGATGTCAAAGAATGACATGACAAAAAGGATTGTGCGGGCGATGAAAAGCCCTCATGTGGATATTCTTTTTCATCCGACAGGGAGATGGCTCCTTAAGCGCGAGGCCTATGAGGTGGATATGGAAGAGATTATCAGGGAAGCTCAAAAAACAGGGACCGCGCTGGAAGTAAACGCTTCTGTAAGGATGGACTTGAAGGACGCGGACATTCGAAAGGCCGTGGAGGCAGGAGTGAAACTTGCGATTGATTCTGACGCCCACGACAAGTCCCATTTCAGGTTCTTGAGGTTTGGTATCGCGCAAGCGAGAAGAGGATGGGCCAAGGCATCGGACGTTATGAATACCAGAGATGTTGTGGGATTTTTAGGGTTGCTGAAAAAGAAATAGAGAAATTAACAGCAGAGTATTTAGTATTTTGTATGTAGTATACTAACTGCTAACTACTAGATACAAGATACTAGCATTATGCCAAAGGAACAATCAGCAGGAGCCGTCATATTCCGCATGGAACAAGGAGAGCCCCGCTACCTTCTGCTTCACTATCCAACTTCAAAAAGAGCAAAGAAAGAGTACTGGGATTTTCCCAAGGGGCATCTGGAAAATGGGGAAACGGAACAGCAGGCCGCAGCCAGGGAGGTGGCAGAAGAAACCGGGTTGCGCGACATTGCGTTTGCCCCCGGCTTCAAAGAGCGCATTCAGTACTATTTTCGAGCATCGCGAGAAAACAAGGTTCTGCCCGAAGGGCACGATTCTTATTTTCGGGTGCAGAGGAAAACCGTATTCAAAACCGTGGTGTTCTTTCTGGCCTCCACCAAGAAAAAAGAGGTGAAGATTTCCTTTGAACACAAAGGGTTTGTATGGCTGTCCTTCAAAGAGGCAACAGCCAAGCTGAAGTTTGCCAATGCCAGAAGAATCTTGCACCGAGCCCATAGGTTTTTGCAAAGACAAAAACAGAGCTCTTGAGCCCTGTTTTTGCTTCTATTGCTTTACTTGCTCTATTAATTTTTTAAAGGTTGCGGGATGCTTTTCTCTAAGTTTTGCCAAAATCTTTCTGTCCAAGACAATGTTCTGCTTTTTGAGCAGAGGGAGGAATCTGCTGTAGCTCAAACCCTGTTCTCTTACGCCTCCTGAAATCTTGGTTTCCCAGAGCTTGCGGAAACTGCGCTTCTTGCCTTTCCGGTCACGGTATGAATACTCCCATGCGTGGCGCAGAGCGTCTTTTGCCAGGCGGTACTTTTTGTTTCTGCCCCATCTGAAGCCCTTGGCCTTTTTCAAGACATTCCTTCTGCGTTTTTTCGCGATAGTTCCTCGTTTAACCCGCGCCATATACTAGCTTCTTAGCTTCGTTAGCTTTTTAGCAGTTTCTTTATTTTTTTTGCGTCAGGGGAGCTAAGCTTGGTCCAACCCCTCATGGCTCTCCGCTGTTTTCCTGTTCTCTTGGTTCGGTAGTGGTCCTGGCCAGCTGAACGGTGCAAAATCTTGCCGCTTTTAGTGAACTTAAAGCGTTTTATTATGGACTTTCTCGTTTTTGCTTTTCTTTTTTGCATAAGTAGCTGTTGTTCCTTGCTTTATTTCTTGGTGATGACCATGGTGAGGCCCCGCGGCTCCAGCTTCATGTCCCGTTCCGTTCGAATAGGGACAAGGGCATTGAGTTGTTCCATGAACTTTAGGATCTTTTCCCGTGCGTGGGCCAGCAATGCTTTTTGTCGTCCCCTAAGGCGCAGGTTGATTCTAATGTTGTCTCCTCGCTTTAGAAACTTTTCTGCCTGCCTTACCCTTGTCGCAAGGTCGTGGTCTGAAATGTTGAAAGTGAGACGAACTTCTTTTAAATCCCCGCCCGTGTGCTTTTTGGCCTCGCGCTCCTTCTTTCCTTGCTGGTAAAGATATTTTCCATAGTCGGCAATCTTTGCAACGGGAGGGTTCACTTTCTCGGTTACCTGAATGAGATCTAGGCCTGCTTGCTGCGCTTTCTCTAACGCCTCTCTTAGGGGGATTACGCCCACCTGATTTCCCGTTTCGTCAATCAGCCGAACTTCGCTGGCCCGTATCTGGTTATTGATGAAAGTTTGTTTTGGCAAAGTTGGTGAATGGTTATACGTAAGGTTGGTGCCCTGCACCCCGCAGGGTGCAGGGCACCCTAACCCTACGCGGTTTAGGGTGGAGGTGGGGGCGGTGAAGCCCCGTCTAGATAGCTTCTGTCTGACATATCTCCGAGCGCAGTCCCGTTTTTGCGGGAAGGAGAGTTAGAACGGGACCAAAGCTTCCTTCCTTTTGATCCTGTTTATGTCGCTGTTCCCCCGGATCACGGGAAACAGCCCTTTCTCGATGATTGACACCTGTTTTGCCTATCGAGAATCAGCAAACAGATGGTCTACGGTGTTATGCGTAGGCGAACGCCGGCTGTGCCGGCTTAAAAGCGTTGGCATTTTTGGTGCCCCAGGTTTTTTTGTGAGTACCCTGGAACCTCAGCTCGCATGACAGCTTCCGCTACCCATCGAATCGCGTCACCCCCGTTTTAAAGCCCGCTCCATCTCTCTTTGGGCCTCCCGTTTTTTCAAGAGCTCTCGCTTGTCTCCTTTTTTCTTTCCCCTGGCAATTCCAAAGGCAAGCTTGATTCTTGTCTTGCTAGTATATACCCGTAACGGCACAAAAGTCAATCCCTCTTGTTTTGCTCTTCCGAGGAGTGTTCGGAGTTCCGCCTTGTTCAAGAGGAGCTTTCGGGGCCTTGCGGGGCCATAGTCAGAAGGGGCGTTCTTTGGCTGGTACGGGGGTATGGTTGCCCCCGCCAAAAACAGTTCTTGGCCCCGAAAGGAAACGTATGAGCCAGCTAACTGCATGCTTCCTGCTCTCACGGACTTCACCTCTTGGCCCTGCAACACCAAACCCGCCTCGAAGGTCTCCAGGATGCTGTAGTCGTGGTACGCCTTTCTGTTTTCTGCCAATGTCGGCATACCTTCATTCTAGGGGAAATGTGCTACGCCCCGCACCATTTTATTATTTATTGAGGGTTTCCCTGGGTATAGTGTACATCAATTCTTCCAGAGATTTCAATCCATTGCAAAGAAAAATGGTGCGGGGTACATTGAAATCAGGCATGATAGTTGAAGAACTCAAAAAGGTTGTTCAGAAAGCCCTTAAGCAAGAAGCCGAGGTTGTCTTTGAGCACCCGGAAAACCCAGAGCACGGTGATTATTCCACCAACGTTGCCTTGGCATTGGGGCAAAAGACGGGGCAGAATCCAAAAGAACTTGCCGAGGGCATATTGTCAAAAGTCAAAAGTCAAAAGTCAAAAATTATCGATCACATCAAGGTTGCAGGCCCCGGCTTCCTGAACTTTTTCTTGAGCCAAGAATATCTTTTCAAAGAACTGCAGAAGATTGTGAGACAGAAAGAGAAGTACGGAAAGGCAAAGAACCAAAAGAAAAAGGTGATGGTAGAGTTCACCGACCCCAATCCATTCAAGGAGTTCCATATTGGCCACCTGTACAGCAATATCGTGGGGGAATCTTTGTCTCGGTTGTTTGAGGCCACTGGGGCTGCGGTGAAACGGGCAAACTATCAAGGAGATGTGGGGCTGCATGTTGCCAAAGCGATTTGGGGCATGACAAAAGCATTGCAGTATAAGATGCCCAGGGATAGCGATTCTTTAATTGAGAAAGTTCGATGGCTTGGAATGTGTTATGCTGCCGGAGCGTGGGAGTACGAAGAAGGAAAACAGTCAAAGAAAGAAATAGTGGAGCTGAACGAGAAAATCTTTGCGCAAGACAAGGAAATTCAAAAGTTATATAAAAAAGGAAAAGCATGGAGCTTGGAATATTTTGAAACAATCTACAAACGCTTGGGAACAAAGTTTGATTATTACTATTTTGAAAGCGAGGTAGGAAAAACAGGCCTGGTTTTAGTGCAGAAAGGACTGGAGAAAGGGATTTTTGAAAAGAGCCAAGGAGCGATTATCTTCCCAGGAGAGAAGTACGGCCTCCACAGCAGGGTGTTTATCAACTCTCAAGGCCTCCCGACCTATGAGGCAAAAGAGCTTGGATTGGCCCCCACAAAGTATAGAGATTTCAAGTACGATCTCTCGCTCATCATCACTGGCAACGAAATCATTGAATACTTTAAGGTGCTGCTGGTAGTCCTCAAGGAGATTGAACCAAAGCTTGCAGAGAAAACCAGGCATATATCCCACGGCATGGTGCGCCTGCCCGTAGGCAAGATGTCCAGCCGCACCGGAAGCGTTATTACCGCAGAACAGTTGATTGACGAGGTGAAAAGCAGGGTACGCAAAATCATGGAATCCTCGGGGACGGGGAGCGAGATTCCGCAGCGAGAGCAAGGGGTAACAGCAGAGGCCATTGCGGTGGGAACGGTGAAGTACGCGTTACTGCATGTGAGATTGGGGAAAGACATTATTTTTGACTTTGAGAAATCCCTGAGTTTGCAGGGGGACAGCGGCCCCTACCTACAGTACACCTACGCCAGATGCAAAAGCATCCTGCGCCAGTCAAAATTTAATTCAAAACTTAATTCCATTAAGTTTAAACTTAGTGGGATTAAGTTATCCACAGAAGAAGAGAGGATATTGAGGTTGCTGTATCGATTTCCGGAAGTGGTAAAAGATGCAGGAGAACAGTTCTCCCCCAATCTGCTGTGTAGTTTTGTGTTTGAGGTAGCCCAGGCGTACAACAACTTTTATAACACCCATAGGGTTTTGCAGGCAGAAGATAAAGCCACAAAGCAATTCCGGCTTTTGCTCACCGCAGCCACAGCCCAAATTATTAAAAACTCCCTCCATCTTTTAGGCATTAAAACCTTGGAGAGAATGTAGAGCTTTTTTGGCACTTTACCTTTTTGTTGCATGCTGGTAGTGGTATAGAAACTTAACGTATAATCAGTATATTGCCATGGCAATTATTTGATGATAATATTTTGATAGGGTATTGTATGCACATCGTTCCATGAAAGGGAAAATTAAATACTATCTCAAAAAACCAAAGAGCGAGATCGTAAAAGACCTTGTTCTTGCCCTTGCATTTGGAGGCGTTGTGGCGTTAGCGGCTAGCTCTCCGTTCTTTGTATCGGGGCTACTCAAAGAGCTCTCAAGAAGAAATAAGAAAACGTATAACCGACAGAGTTTTTGCAACGCATTTTATCGGCTTAAGCGAGAAGGATTGCTTCTTGTCCAGGAACGAAATCATCAGATTTATATTTCTCTTACAAAAGAAGGCGAGAGGCGCGCTGGAAGATATCAGATAAACAAGCTCTCGATTCAAAAGCAAAAGCGGTGGGACCAAAAGTGGAGAATTGTCATTTTTGATGTGAAGCATAAGCAACGCATAAAACGCGAGGCATTGCGGGGATTTTTGAAGCGGTTAGGATTCTACCAACTCCAAAAGAGCGTTTGGGTTTATCCTTATGACTGCGGCGCAGAGATTGAGCTCCTAAAAGATTTTTTTGGTTTTTCTAATACTGAACTGATTTTTATCGTTGCAAGCCATATACAGAACGATGCTTTCTTGCGGCGTACCTTTCATATAAACTGAACGATGGAGCGTTTTGGTATTGTAATCAGTTTATTGTCATGGCAAGAACTTGATGGGAGATTTTGGCGACAAAAACTCGCCCCTTCTTTTTATTGAAAAGCGCCTCAAAGGGTGATACGTTAGCATATATGGAAATGAACCTTCCAAAGCTTGAGGAGACAATTCTCAAGAAGTGGAAAAGGGAAAAAACCTTTGAAAAATCTGTGGCAAGGAGAAAAAACTCTCCTCGCTTTGTCTTTTACGAAGGTCCTCCCACTGCCAACGGGAGGCCTGGTCTGCATCATGTGCTTTCCCGGTCTTTCAAAGACGCGGTGCTCCGCTACAAAACCATGCGGGGGTTTTTTGTTCCCCGGAGGGCCGGATGGGACACGCATGGCCTGCCTGTGGAGCTGGAGGTAGAAAAGGAGCTGGGATTGAAGTCCAAAAAAGACATTGAGAAATACGGCATAGCAAGGTTCAACGAGGCGTGCAGGAAGTCCGTGTGGCGCTACCAGAAAGAATGGGAGGAGCTCACCTGGAGGGTAGGCATGTGGCTGGATATGGAACACCCCTATATCACCTACGAGACCTCGTACATTGAGACCTTGTGGCATATCATCAAGACCTGGTGGCAAAAGGGGTTCTTGTACAAGGACTACAAGGTGGTTCCTTTCTGCCCGAGATGCGGCACTGTTCTTTCTTCCCATGAACTTGCCCAAGGATACAAAACAACGAAAGACTTGTCTGTCTATGTTAAGTTTCCATTGACTAAAGAATCAGTACAGAAACTTTCCCAAACTGCAAGCTGCAAACTACAAGCTGCAAGCTTTCTCGCTTGGACTACCACTCCCTGGACTTTGCCAGGGAATGTTGCCTTGGCAGTTTCCCCAAAAGTTCCTTATGTCTTGGCAAAGAAGGGAAATGAGTATTATATTCTGGCCAAGGTTCTAGCAGAAAAGGTTTTGGGAGAATATGAGACCGTCAAACTATTCTCTGGCAAGGAGCTTTTGGGCATGAAGTATGAGTCCCTGTTTCGCTTTGGTAAGCCAGAAAGGGAGAAGAAGATTTGGGAGGTAGTGCTGGCAGATTTTGTTTCCACAAAAGAGGGAACCGGCATTGTGCACACAGCCGTTGCCTACGGGGCAGACGACTTTGAGCTGGGCAAAAAAGAGAACCTCGCCATGCTGCACTTGGTTGATGAACAAGGAAAGTTTCAAAAAGAGGCAAAGCCCTTTGCTGGTAAGTTTGTAAAGGACGCCGATCCCTTGATTGTTGCAGACCTGAAAAAGAGAAATCTGCTTTTCAAAGAAGAGCTCTACGAGCACGAGTATCCCTTTTGCTGGAGATGCTCCACGCCTTTGCTGTACTACGCAAAAGAGAGCTGGTTCGTGAACATGCAGAAAGTGAAAACCAAACTCTTGGCGAACAACAAAAAGGTGAACTGGATTCCAGAACACCTGAAAGAGGGAAGAATGGGGGAGTGGTTAAAGGAGGTGAAGGACTGGACGTTTTCAAGAGAGCGGTACTGGGGGACTCCCCTGCCTGTTTGGGAATGCGGGAAGTGCCAAGGCCGGGAAGTGATAGGTTCTGTAAAAGAGCTTGTAGCAAGGCAGGGTTCTAGCAATTCCTATCTTTTGGTGCGTCATGGTCATTCTGAGAAGCAGGTGAGCAATGTGATGAGTTCCTGGCCGGAGAAAAAGAAACTTCCCCTTACCGAGAAGGGAATTCAGCAGGTGCGAAGGATTGCGCGGCAGCTAAAAAAGGGAAATGTAGACCTGATTATTTCCTCAGATTTGCTGCGCGCCAAGCAGACCGCGCAGATTCTCGCAAAGGAGCTTGGGATGAACGTGGCGCATGACAAGCGTTTGCGGGAGGTGGATACGGGGAAGATGAACGGGAAAAAGATAGGGGAGTTGAGGAAAATATGGGGCAAGAAAGGAGAGACGGAACTTGAGCATTACCTAAGAAGATTTGTGGATCCTCTTCCTGGCGGGGAGAGTTGGCTGGACGTGCAAAAGAGGATGTATGAGGCGCTCTGCGACCTGGAAAAAAAACACCGGGGCAAGACCATTGTACTGGTTTCCCACGAGCTGCCCCTAACGCTTTTGGAAACAACCCTGAAAGGACTGCCCCGCCAAGAAGCCGTGGCCTTTCGCATCAAGAGTGGCATTGCAACTGGCGAGATGAGAGAGGTTTCCTTTGCAAAGCTTCCGTACACCAAGGACATGGAACTGGACCTGCACCGGCCCTACGTTGACGAGATAACCTTTTCTTGCGCAAAGTGCAAAGGAACCATGAGGCGGGTCAAAGACGTGGTGGATGTCTGGTATGATTCCGGGGCGATGCCGTTCGCTCAGGCCCGCTGGCCTTTTGCTCAAAGTCAAAAGTCAAAAGTCAAAAGTCAAAAGTTACGGCCTCCGGCCGAATTTCCGGCCGACTACATTGTGGAGGCCATAGACCAGACCAGGGGCTGGTTTTACACCCTGCTTGCCGTTTCCACCCTTTTGGGCTACGGGCCTCCCTACAGAAATGCAATCTCGTTAGGGCATGTCTTAGACGAGAAAGGAGAAAAGATGTCCAAGTCCAAGGGCAATGTGCAGAACCCCTGGGACATGGCAGACAAATACGGCATGGATGCTGTGCGCTGGTATTTCTTTTCTACAAACCATCCCTGGGGGCCCAAGCTCTTTGCAGAAAAAGACCTGCAGCAGACCTTGAGAAAGTTCATCCTTACCCTGTGGAACTCTTTTGCGTTCTATGAAATCTATTGTTCGCCTAGGCTCGGCCTAGGAGCTCCTAGGCCGAGCCTAGGCAAGAACGTGCTGGACCAGTGGATTGTGTCTCGCTTGCACGTACTCACAGCCGACATGACAAAGAGGATGGATGAATATGATATTACCGGCGCGTCCCGCGCTCTTGAGTTCTTTGTTATTGACGATCTCTCCTTATGGTATATCCGCAGGTCCAGAAATAGGTTCCAGAATCCCCGGAGCAAGAAAGAACTTAATGAGGCGGTTTCAACCCTGCGGTGCGTTCTTTTCCAGACAGCCCTGCTGGCCGCTCCCTTTGTCCCTTTTTTGGCCGAAGCTGTCTTTGAGAGAGTCGGCGGGAAGGGAAGTGTGCATGTGCAGGACTGGCCCCTTGACTCGTCCGCCAAGGGCGGCCTCGCTCAGGGCAAACCCTTCATAAACAAAAAACTAGAACAGCAGATGCAGGAGATACGAAGTATTGCAAGCAAAGGCCTGTCCCTGCGGGCAAAGGCGGGATTGCGGGTGCGTCAACCCTTAGCAAGCGTTACCGTAAAAGAACAGCTGGGAAAACCCCTGCTTGAATTGCTCAAAGATGAATTGAACGTAAAGGAAGTTGTTGTGAGTGCAAAGGCAAAGGAGGATGTTGAGCTGGATACGAAGATAACTCCGCGCCTGAAAGAGGAAGGGCTGGTGCGAGAGCTCCTGCGCCATATTCAAGACATGAGGAAAGACGCGGGATACAAGCCGGGGCAACAAGCAGTCATGCGATACACGGGGCAGGCCTCGCTGATTTCTTTGATTCAAAAGAATGAGGATACCATACAAAAGATGGGAGGATTGAAAGAATTGTTGCAGGGCGACCGACCAAAACAGGTGTTTGACGTAGAAAAAGAAATCATGGTGGAAGGCAGGAAATTGTGGTTGGGCATCAGAAAAACGTAATACTATGGATAAAGAGATTCGTATCATTCGAGAGCCGATTTCAAGAGATAAACTTAGGGCCATTGCGAAAGAGCGTTTTGGCAATTTGGTGAAGGCGGTTGTGGGTGTGGAACAACGCATTATTGCCCTGGGAGGAGAACTGTATTCTGATGCAGAGGTTGTTCTTGCCGAACAAGAAGGGTCGCAACGAGAGCACACGTGGGGAATCAATCTTTATGTAGAGAAAGATGGAGAAGAGTTTATTGAGTTTGATTCGGTAATCAACCTGAAACCGTCTTTTGGGAATCGCTCCCGAGGCGTTGGAGATCCAGAGATTAGAACAAAGATTATCGGCATTGTTTCAGCATTAGTGAAGAAATGAACATTGTTTTTCACAAAGAACTTGCCGAAGGAAAATGGTTTCATCTCCCCTTAGTGGAACAGCTCGCCAACATTGGGAGCGAAGTTGGAAGAGCGGCCATGTGGCAGGGCAAGAACAAAGAACGTTTTGAGAGAGCCGTGGAACGCGCCTTGGAATTGTTTGATTTGACGCTTGCAGATGCCAGGTGGAGAGGACGCTTGAAAGAAATTGCGAGAGCAAGAGAACTCTTTTGCGCCGCAGCCCTCGGCAGCAAGGAGTACGCCGCTACGCTGCAAGACCTGGAAAAGTATTTTCTTCCTTTTGCGTTTGCCGCAAGGAAAGATGTTGCATAAGACATGGCATTTCATTACAAGACCCAAGGCATTATACTAAAACAGCGGGACGCAGGAGAGGCGAATCGCGTCGTTACGGTTTTCACCAAAGAGTACGGCAAGCTCACGCTGTGGGCGGTGTCGGTCAGGAAGATTACCTCAAAGCTGAGGGGCGGACTGGAATTGTTCTGTCTTTCCCAGCTGGAGTTCGTGCAGGGAAGACACAAGAAGGTTTTGGTAGAAGCGGTCTGCGTAGAGCAGCATGCTTCTCTTATTGGAGACCTCGCGCGCCTGCAGGCGGCCTCTCACATGGTTCGCCTCATAGATCAGCATCTGCCGGAAGAAGAGAAGTCGCACGAGGCGTGGAACCTGCTTTGCAGTTCGCTCGCTAGCCTGGAAAATGGGAGTCCTCCGCGAGCCGCGTATCAGTCATTCTCTCCCCGATTCATGGCATTGGCCGGATACGGGAACAAACCTATTGCATGAGAATCTCTCGATTTCAATTCATCATCATCCTTATGGCAGTTCTCGTCGGGGCAGCCGGGTTTTGGCTGTGGCAAAAGAACGCCTATTCCAAGGAAATCTTAAAGTTGGAAATCATTGCCCCGTCTGAGGCGACCGCGGCAGAGGAAATCACGTATGTTGTCAAGTACAAGAACAACGGGGACGTAAGGATGGAAAACCCCCTGCTCATTTTTGAGTATCCAGCAGGCGCCGTGCCTTCAGGCGACACAGACACGAGAATCACGCAACCCCTAGATGACATTTATCCCGGACAGGAGAGAAACATTTCCTTTGCGGGCCGCCTGTTCGGCAGGGAAGGAGAAATAAAGGAGGCGCGGGCTCAACTCCAGTATACGCCCCGCAATCTCAGTGCCCAGTTTGAGTCAGAAACCGTTGCCGCCACATTAATTTCTCACGTCCCCCTGACCTTTGAGCTGGACCTGCCTTCGCGCATGGAATCCGGACAGGAGTTTTCCTTTGCCCTCAACTACTTTTCCAATTCATCTTACCCGCTGTCTGACTTGAGAATAAAAATGGAGTATCCCGAAGGATTTGCCTTCAAGACGGCTTCCCCTTCTCCCATCGGGGAATCAGAGTGGAGCGTTGGGCTTCTCAACAGGACAGAGGGCGGGCGCATCTCCCTGACAGGCACCCTGCAGGGAGGGGTGCAGGAGGCAAAGATTTTCAAGGCAGTCCTGGGAATCTGGAAGGAGGGAACCTTTACTAAACTCATAGAGGACGTCAAGGGAGTTGAGATAACCCGCCCCCGCCTCCTCATTTCGCAAGAGGTGAATGGTTTCTCTGGCTATGTTGCCTCGCCTGGAGATACGCTCCACTACGTTGTTTCCTTTAAGAACGTTTCCGAGAAGAGCTTGGAAAACCTGTTTTTGGTGGTTGCCTTGGAGGGGCGTCCGCTTGACCTTGCGAGCGTGAAGTCGGACTCGGGGACCCTTCAACAGGGGGACAACTCCATTGTTTTTGAGGCAAAGGATGTTTCCAAACTTAGGTTTTTAGGGAAAGGAGAGGAGGGGAAAATTGAGTTTTGGGTGAATGTAAAAGAAGAATGGGAGACGTTTAGCCCGCAAGATAAGGATTTTGTGGTAAGGTCCCGCATCATTCTTTCTGACGCGACCGAGGAGTTTGAGCTGAAGGTGAATTCCAAGCTGGGAATTGAGCAGACCGCCTTCTTTACTGACGAGGTGTTTGGCAACCAGGGCCCCGTGCCCCCGCAGGTGGCGACCCCAACAACATATACAGTAATGTGGCAGGCAAGCAATTTCTACAACGGAGTTGAGAACGTAAAGGCGCGGGCCACGCTTCCTGCGGAAGTCGTCCTGACCGGCAAGGTGTTTCCGGAAAACAGCTCCCTTACTTTTGACCAGGTTTCAAGGGAGGTGGTGTGGGACGCGGGAGACCTTGCAGCCGGGACTGGGTCTCTTGAGCCGGCTTCTTCGGTTGCATTCCAGGTTCAATTTACCCCAACAGCGTCCCAGAAAGGGACAACTCCCCAGGTTATAGGGGAGGCGCGCATTACGGGGGATGATGCGTTCACGGAGCGTTCCCTGGCTGCAACAGACACCCCCGTAGACACCACCCTTCCGGATGATGACTCCGTAACTCCGGCAATGGGTGTAGTGCAGTAAGAGTTATTGGTAGAGCCGAAAGCCAGCTTTGCGAAAATCTTCGTCAAAAGCAAAGGCAGCAGCAACACCCTTTTCTCTCATTGCAAGGAAACTCACCCAATCCACAAAGCTCAGTTTGCGTTGTGAGCTCTGGTGAAAGCTTTGTACGCTTTTTTCATGGAGGGAAGCATCTATCCATAGAACCGTGAACTTTGAGGAATCTTTCAGGAATGTTTTTGCCAGATGAAGTCCGAGGCGGCGCTGAATGAGGGCGGTCGCCTCAATAAGAATATAGTTATGCAAGAACAGCTCCTCTCCTTCTTTGGAGGCCTTTGTGAACAGACGCACTGCCTTGTCGTGGTTTTGGTCTGTTGTGTCTGCGAGCGCGTAGATTGCAGACGTGTCAAGGAATATCATGGGATGCTGTCTGCGAACTCTTCATCGTGCCGCTCAGAAACAGCACCGGCTCCCTTTCCCCTGGATGCGCCAGCACCGATAAAGGAAAAATCCCGTATGGAGTATGGTTTTCTCGCCTTCCGTTTTTCCATTTGACTGCGCACCATTTCACGGATAATTTCTGCAATGGAACGCCGCTCCTGAAAAGAGCGCGCACGCAATGCTTCCCATACCAGTTCTTCTAATTGTATTTGAGTTCGTTTCATAGCCATATCATAACAGCATGATGTAATGCTGTCAATAGACGCAAGATTAACCTGCCTTTTGTTTTCTCATAAATCTGATACAGTACGTTGTATGGAAGACCTCATGCAAAAAATCATATCCCTGGCAAAAAGAAGGGGATTTGTGTTCCCTTCCTCTGAAATCTACGGGGGCGTGGAGGCACTGTATGATTACGGCCCCTTGGGCGCATTGATGAAACAGAACATCAAAACCCAGTGGTTTAAGAGATTCGTGCAGCAGCGGGAAGAAGTAGTCCCCATTGAAACCTCTATTCTTATGAGTCCAAAGGTGTGGCAGGCCTCGGGCCATGAGGCAAATTTCACCGACCCTTTGATTGAATGCAAGAGCTGCCATGCGAGATTCAGGGCAGACCACATGATGGACGGCAGGTTCAAGGGGCAGGGGGAGGCAAGAGAAGCTAACCAATGCCCTTCCTGCGGAGACCGGGATTTTACGGAGACAAAACAGTTCAACTTAATGTTTCAGACGTTCCTTGGTCCGGTCCAAGACAAGGCGAATGCGACCTATCTGCGTCCGGAAACCGCCCAGGGCATGTTTATGGATTTTGCAATGGTGCAAGAAACCATGCGCAAAAAGCTTCCCTTTGGGATAGCCCAGGCGGGAAAGTCCTTTCGCAACGAGATTACCACTGGCAATTTCCTTTTTCGCACAAGGGAGTTTGATATCGCAGAGATTGAGTTCTTTGTAAAACCCGGGGAAGACGAGAAGTGGTTTAAGTATTGGCTCAAGGAATGGTGGCGGTTTTTCCTGGACATGGGACTCAAAGAAAAGAATATGCGGTGGTACGAACACCCCAAAGAATCTTTAGCTCATTATTCTAAGCGCACCGTGGACATTGAATACAGGTTTCCCTTTGGATGGGGTGAGCTTGCCGGCATTGCCAACCGAACCGACTTTGATGTAAAAGCGCACGCAGAATATTCAGGCCAGGACCTTAGGTACACGGACCCGGAAACAAAAGAGAAATATTATCCTTTTGTCATTGAGCCCACCATGGGCGTGGACCGCTTGTTCCTGGCTTTACTGCTGGACGCCTATGAGGAAATAAAAGGAGCAAGAACAAAAACCACAGAGGCAAGCAAGGAGGTAGAGACGGTTTTAAAGCTCAAGCTGTTCTTGGCCCCAGTACAGGTTGCAGTACTTCCTTTAGTAAAGAACAAACCAGAGCTGGTGCAGAAGGCAAGAGAAGTATTTGAGATGCTTAAAAAAGAGTTTGTATGCCAGTATGATGAAGTTGGGGCAATTGGAAGAAGATACCGCAGGCAGGACGAGATAGGAACCTTTTTTGCCGCAACGATTGACTTTGATACCCTCAAAGACGATACGGTCACCCTCCGAGACCGAGACACCATGGAGCAAGAGCGCATTGCGACACCCAACCTTGTTGATACCATAAGGGAAACCCTCCATGCCAAAGACAACTAAGCTTAGGTCAGGATTGCGGGTCCTCACCATTCCCCAGAAAAGCACCAGGACCGTGACGGTGCTGGTGCTGGTGGGAACCGGCTCCAAGTATGAAGAAAAAAGGGTGAATGGCATCTCCCATTTTTTAGAGCATATGTTTTTTAAGGGCACCAAAAAGCGCCCCACACCCCTGGAAATTGCAGGCCCCATTGAAAATGTT
>Ga0209542_10005831_pt1 | contig 24300 bp, 24 predicted proteins | sample RifCSPhighO2_01_FD_184028 | JGI IMG/M metagenome (GOLD analysis project Ga0209542, IMG submission 184028) | Soil microbial communities from Rifle, Colorado - Rifle CSP2_plank highO2_0.1 (SPAdes) (version 2) | ecosystem: Environmental > Terrestrial > Deep subsurface > Rock core/Sediment ...
TTTCGAATTTTTCCGCTAGCATAATAGAGTTAATTTAACATACAAACATGGCACATACAAAATCCTCGGGCTCGTCAAAAAACGCCCGCGATTCAGGACCGAAATATCTTGGCGTAAAGAAATTCGCTGGCGAAAAAGTGAAGATCGGCAATATCCTGATCCGTCAGCGCGGAACAAAATTTCATCCGGGCGAAGGCGTGAGAAAGGGCTCGGACGATACGCTTTTCTCGCTTCGCGACGGCGTTGTCAAATTCTCTGACAAGCGCAAAGACCGTTTCGACGGCTCCCGCCGCTCCATCAAGATGGTGAATGTAGTCGCAGTCGCAGCAAAATAATTTTTTTCGATTTGTAAATTCAAAAACCAAAGCGCGCGCTTTGGTTTTTGAATTGGTAGAGTCAATTTTATACAAGCAAAAAATCTGCCTCGCGGCAGATCTGGTTTTGATTCGTAACTTATAACGTAAAACTTGGAATTAAGAATTACGCTTATTCCCATTCAATTGTCGCGGGTGGCTTATCGGAGATGAATTGCGCTACGCCGCCGACTCCCCTGACTTCGTTGGTAATCCGTTTTGATACATAGCGGCGAAAATCTGTTGGGAGGTCAGCCCACTCGGCGGTGAATCCGTCTACGCTCCAGACGGCCCAGATTGCGACTACGCTTCCTTCTGTAGCATCGTCGCCCATCGTGCAGGTATGTATCGATTTCGTTATCTCAGCACCTGCCTGCCATACGGTATCATAGAGATCCCATTTGCGGAGCTCCTCGATATAGATGCCGTCGCACGAGCGAGCCATAGCGAGTTTTTCCGAGGTAATCTCTCCTTCAACTCGTATGACAAGCCCGGGACCCGGAAATGGGTGGCGCGTCAAAAGATCTTCAGGAACGCCGATTGAACGGCCAATGTTCCGGCCGTTATCTTTCATGCAATCATCAAGCGGTGTAAGTTCAGGCACAGAAAAACCGAGATTCGTGTTGTGATGGATTTTGATGACGGCTTTGCGCGCGCCGGACGCATACCCTCCTCCGCTTTCCGAAATATCCGTATAGAGCGTTCCTTGCACGATGAAGGAGGCGCCGTACTCGTTGGCCTCGCGCTCGAGCACGTCCTTGTAGACGCTTCTCATGGCCAGGCGTTTCTCGCGCGCCTTGGTTTTTCCCGTCAGCACTTTGAGGAATGCATCGGTCGCGTCCACGATTTTGATCTCAATCCAGTCCTCGCTCCCGAAATATTTCCGCACATGCGTTTCGTCATCCGGTCGGTCAATGCCGCGGATGTAGATTGCGCGGATTTGGCAGGACTTTCCTTTGAGTGCTTCCTTGAGAAGATATGCAACTGTCGAGGAATCGGATCCTCCCGAGAGCGCGAGAAGGACCTTTTTGGTGCCGATTTTCTCGCGAAGTTCGTTGATTTTCCGCTCCGCGACGTTTGTTGCAGGAAAGCGGTCTTGTGCTCCGCAGATTCGGAAGCAGAAATTCTCGAAAATCTTGAGACCGTGTTTTGTATGCGTTACTTCAGGATGGAATTGAACACCCCAGAGGTGCTTATGATTTCCAGCGGCAATGGAAGAATTCTTGGTAAATGCAAGTTCATCAATACGTTCGTTATGCTCGATTCGGTCTCCGTGACTTTCAAGAACCGTAAATTCAAACTCATCTCCGCAGCCCTCGAAAAGCAGGGATTTTTTCCGTAGCGTCATTCTATGAGGTCCGAATTCCCGGTGGTCTGCCCGGATTACGTTGGCGCCGACATGGCGCGCCCACATTTGAAACCCGAGACAGATTCCCAAGACCGGAATACCAAGATCAGAGATCGCATTATCAAACGGAGGAGGTTCGGAATGCACAGACGCCGGGCCGCCGGAAATAATAATGCCAGTAGGTCGTACGCTTTCAACGTCCTGTGCGCGAACCCGTGCGGGATCTACAACAAGACAGTATACGCCGAGCTTCTCAAGAGATTGTTTGATCAAGTGGTCAAATTGGCTCCCCATCGCAAAAAGAAGGAATACTTCGTTGGTCTTGCGTATCTCCATTTCTCCTTTGATATCGGCGAGCGCTTCTGGCGTTGCTCCTGTAAAGGTACTGATCATTTTCCCCTCCAAAAAAGATTGAATCTATCCTAGCATGACATTTCCCTCTCGCGCAAGAAGCAATGTACTCATGCTACGCTATAGCGTAGCATGAGTACATTTAGAGACCAGAAGGTTGGATTATATGTTGCGAAAAGAGTTACCCCTTCGCGGCGTTCAGGAATTCACGTTCGCCGTTGAGAAGATCAAGGGAATTGATTTCGTCTTCCGTAAACCATCGGGCATCGGAGACCTTTTTATCAAACGGACGCGGGCCTTCTTCTACGGGGCGCGTCTCAAAGCATATGACGTGCGTCAAAAGTTTGTCCCCGTCTTTCTTTTCCCATGTGAGGTTTTGCGATGCGCGGATTTTCTTCGTGATTGAGACCATATAGCCGGTTTCCTCGCGGCACTCGCGGATAATTGCATCCTCGGGGGTTTCGCCCGGATTTATTTTTCCTCCCGGAAGTTCCCACTTTCCGTCAGCATCCGGTATATCCGGATCAACCCGCTTCTGGAGAAGGATTTTTCCCTCGGTATTGCGAATAATCGCGGTTACGATGAGTAAAAACTTTTCATTCGGGTTTCCCGAGTTCGGCTCCCCTTCTATGGGAGAATCGTGTATGCGCGGTTTTTGCTCTTCCATATAACTTAAAAGCTCTGTTCTATGACATTCTCATATTCTTAAGAATGTGAGAATGTCATACAGAAACATAAAAACAAAATTATTCAATCGAAATTACTTGAAGCCCTTTTTCGATTATTTCTTTGCCCTGCCCAAAAGAATCAATTGTTAATTTTTTTACGTATGTCACTTTTTTTTCGATACTTCTGCCAGTATATGATTTTGTGTTCGGATCCCATTCCTCGAGAACGAGAGTATCTCCTTCGCTGATGTCGAAATCATTTAGCCGCACTTCAAAATTTTTCTTGCCCGAGGCGACTTCTTCAAAATTCTCAGGCCAGATTTTCTTTTTAACGATTGCCATGTCCGCTTTGCGTTTACAATTTTTTTATCCCTGCTTTGATGAATGCTTTAAACAAAGGATGCGGGCGGTTGGGCCGCGAGATGAGCTCTGGATGAAACTGCGATCCCATGAAAAAGGGATGTCTTGGAAGCTCGATGATTTCAACAAGATTTCGTTCGGGGTTTATGCCTGAAAACACAAGGCCCTTTTTTTCAAGTATCTCCCGATAGTCATTGTTTACTTCGTAGCGGTGGCGGTGGCGTTCCAATACCTCTTTTGCCCCGTATACTTTTGCGGCTTTGGTGCCTGGCTTTATAAAACAGCGGTATTCGCCGAGGCGCATTGACCCGCCCATGCGCCGTTCTTTTATATTTATGAGCTGTTCCGGCAAAACGTCTATCACCGGATTTCTTGTTTTCGGATTTATTTCGGTTGTATGGGCGTCTTTGATGCCCGCGACGTGCCTCGCAAATTCAACAACCGCGAGCTGAAGGCCGTAGCAAAGCCCCAAATACGGCACTTTGTTTCTCCGGCAAAATTCAATTGCTTTTATTTTTCCTTCAACGCCCCGCGCGCCAAACCCGCCCGGAACAATAATGCCGCTATATTTTTTGAGCTCCTGCAAAGTGCGCGGGTTTTTTTCATATTTTTCCGCATCGAGCCATTCGATTTCGGGGTTAGCACCATGAAACCACGCGGCGTGCTTTATCGCTTCAATGACGGAAATGTAGGAATCGGCGAGAACAAAGTCGCCCGTATGAAAATATTTTCCGACAACGCCGATCCGCACGGTTTTTTTGATTCTGCGAACGCGCGCGACCATATTCCGCCACTTGGCCATATCGCGCTTTTTCGGACGCATGCCGAATTTTTCGATGAGGCGGTCCCCGAGATTTTCTTTTTCAAAATTCACCGGAACTTCATAAATCATTCTCGTGTCCGGCGCGGAGATGATGTCTTTTTCGTGGACATTGCAAAGTACTGCGAGTTTTTTCTTTCTTGGCTCGTCCAAGGGAACGCGCGAGCGTCCGATGATAAAGTCGGGCTGGATTCCGGTTGCGTTCATTGCTCTCACCGCGTGCTGGGTCGGCTTTGTCTTCATTTCCCCAATCATTTCCGGAATCGGCAAATAGGAAATCAAAACAAACAAAACCTCTTTGGGCCGCGCGAGGCGGAGCATCCGCGCGGCTTCCAGAAACAAAATATTTTCGTATTCCCCTACTGTTCCGCCGACTTCGACAAGCGTAAAATCGGCCCGCGCTTTTCGCGAGGCCTTGTCAAGGCGCTCAATGACTTCGTAGGGAATGTGGGGAACCGGCTGAACGCATTTTCCGCCGTATTCATGCCTTCGCTCCCGCTCGATAACCGTCTGGTAGACCCCGCCCGAGGTCATATAGTTTTCGCGCGGAATATCCTCGTCCAAAAACCGCTCGTAGTTTCCGACGTCCTGGTCGGTTTCCATGCCGTCCGCGGTCACAAAGACCTCGCCGTGCTCAATCGGGTTCATGGTGCCTGCATCCACGTTCAAATATGGGTCAATTTTAACTGCGGTCGCACGAAAACCGCGGCTTTTGAGAATCCGTCCGATGGAAGCGGTCGCAATCCCCTTCCCGATCCCGGACATCACGCCTCCGCAAATGAAGATATATTTTGCCATAATCCTATTCTACAGAAAATTCTTTACTTCGGCCAATGGGCAAGTTAGAAGCCCCCGAACGGGGGCTTTTCTCTATTTCTTTTCCGATGGTTTTGTTTCTGGTTCAATGATTATTTTTACTTCTGTGATAAGCTCCGGGTGAAGCCATATCGGGACCATTTTTTCACCAAGCGTTTTTATTGGCTCTTCAAGAAGAACATTTTCTTTGTGAACAGTGACTCCTTTTTTCTTCAATTCCAGCTGGATTTTTGCAGCACTCACGGAGCCGAATGATTTTCCCTTTTCTCCAATTCTTGTTTTGAAGTGAAGCGTAATTGTCTTCAGGCGTTCGGCAACCGTTTGAGCGTGGTCATGCCGGAGAGTGCTTGTTTTTTGCTTTTCCGCGAGCGCGCGCGTGAGATTTTTAAGGGCGTTCGCGGTTGCGGGGCGCGCAAGACCTTTCAAAAACAAAAAATTCCGCGCGTATCCGTCGGAGACGTTTTTCACCTCATCTTTTTTCCCAACCGCGGGAACGTCTTTTGTGAAGATGACTTTCATGATTGTTTAATACCCAACGATTCTATCATTCTTTCTTTAAAATTTCAAGTGTTTTTTGCGAAGGAAGTGTTCTGCGCGAAAAATCGCGGCAATTTCTTGCGCATCATAAATTTTCCCATTGAGGGCCATCGCAACAACATTTTTATGGATAGTTTGCAAGAATATTGATTTATTTACAAGAATATGCTATAATAGGGAAATTGCGGAATCAGCTATTGGGGTTGATGAACCGCAAGTGCAGTTCTTTTTCCAGAGCCGTAAGCCGAATGGCCGAGCGGCATGGAGAAGTCAATGAACGAAGTTCTGATCCTTCCCGAGGAGCTGGAGTTCCGAAACAAGTGCGTCGAGGACCACGAACGACTGCTGGAGAGGGGATTCCCTGCGGTGAGCATCAAGTTCTCCCGAGAGGGGTTCCCCGCGCCGGGGTATCTCGTTGCCGAGTTCCGTCTAGAGGGGAAGCCGATGTTCAAGATTTGTTATTCTCCCTTCTATCACAACCCGAAACACGAAGACCTCTTCGAGGGTTACACGGTCTACGGATGGGCGCGTCTTCGGACGCTGCTCGTGGAAGCGGCACTCGATGTGATCGACCGCGAGATCGCTCGCCTTGAGCGAATCCGGTGGAACAAGCGCATCGGGCTTCCGCACAACACTTTCATCATCCCCACCATGCTCTACAGGGTAACTACACTAACATAGCCGCGAAGTTCGCTACCTCGGATGTCCAATCAAACAGGCGTCGCGCCTCGCGCGACGCCTGTTCACATTTCCGCTCCATGCCATCTACCCGGTATAACGTATAGCGTGGTCGAGGCGATTATGATTTTGAAACAATCAGGAGGCGTGGCGGCATGGTCTCCGACTTTAGTCGGAGCGCCCGCCGGATGCTTAGTGAGCGAGTCGCTGGACGAGCGAACGTGTCTCAAAAGCATATTGGTGAGCAGACATTACATTCCGCGTAACACCTCAAGCGCACGCTCCATGGTGTAGTCCTTTCCTTCTTCGGGCTCTTTTGGAATTTCCACTTTGACGTCCGGCTCAAGGCCTTTTTCATTTATTTCAGTGCCGTTGGGCGTAAGCCATTTTGCAATCGTTATCTTTACCGAAGAGTTTTGTTCAAGATTGATGAGTTCCTGCACTGATCCTTTGCCGAACGTTTTCTGGCCGATAAGTTTTATTCCCCGGAGATCCCGAAGCGCTCCCGCAACGATCTCGGATGCGGACGCGGATCCCTCGTTTACAAGAATGACCGTCGGGGTTTTTTCGAGAACGCGGTATCCCGACGAGCGATAGACCTCTTCCGAGCCGTCTCCGAAGCGCTCGCGCGCGATAACATCGCCCGGCCCGGAAAACCAGCTCGCGATGTCAACGGCCATCACGAGAAATCCCCCGGGATTATTCCGGAGATCGAGGATAAGCTTTTTTGAACCTGAGGCGGAAAATTCCTGTATCGCTTTGCGGAATTCGAATCCGGAGTTTTCCGTGAAATGATAGAGCTGGATGACGAATACGTCTCCCTTCTTTTCCGTCTTGATTATGGGGATTTTTATCGTATCGCGCGTTACCGTAACCTCAATCGGTTTTTCTCCATCTTCTTCTCGGAATATGGTGAGCCGCACCTTTGTTCCGACCTCGCCCCTGATTTTTCCGACGGCCTCGGTCAAGGAAAGATCGGAGGTCCCGGTATCGTCTATTTTCAGGATTTTGTCTCCGGCTTTGAGCCCGGCGCGTTCGGCAGGACTATCTTTTATGGGAGAGATTATCGTGAGAATCCCCTTTCGCATTCCGATTTCTGCGCCGATGCCTCCGAATGCGCCCTTGATATCTTCCTGGAATTGTTTTGTTTCCTGGGGCGGGAAAAATTCCGTATACGGGTCCCCGAGCGCTTTTACAAGTCCGGAGATTGCTCCGAAAACGAGTTTTTCCCTGTTTATGTTTCCTTTGTCAACGTATTTTTCTTCGATGTGGGACCAGACGTCCCAGAAAAGGGTGAAGTCAACGGCTTTTACATTGTCGTCTCCCTGCGGGTTTTTACTGACAACATTTACGATGTCAACCGGCGGGCGCGCCCGGTATCCGACGGAATAACCGACAAAAAAACTGCCTCCCAGAACGAGGAGGGCGATAAAAATTGCCGTGCCCTTTTTTATGATCTGCAATTTGTGTTCGAGCATATTGAGGTGGGGTCTATCCATTATCTCGCGTATGAGCGCGTGTGTCAACGAACGAATGGCCAAATCACCCGTTCTTTTATTTCATTGATTTTTTTGGTAAAAAGGCATATTATTCGTGCAAGTTCTTTGGGAGGATTTGATGAGACAGAATGTAATTCATGTCGCATTCCATAGCGTCTGTGAGTCAAAAGATGCGGGATTTGGAGATCCATGGTGTACGCCTGATCGGCTCAAAGCCGTTCTTGAATATCTCCTCTCTCACAATTGGCAGATTATGACGTGCGAGGAATTTATCGGCCATGATGCTATTGGTCTTGATCCGCAAAGAAAGTACGCAACGATCTCGTTTGACGACGGGTATAGGGATAGTATCACTGTTGCGGCGCCGATACTCGTCCGCTACGGAGCAAAAGCAACATTTTTCATCATTACGTCGGTATTGAGTGGTATATTGCCGCTCTCTGCTCGTATTAAAGTGTTTTTGTCGAAATTCGCGCCGGATATTACGCTGGACGAACAGTGGGAAATCCGTCGGCGACTCATTCCGCTTTTCGAGTGGGCTGCGGGATATACCCAATCTGGCAACAAGAGATTTTCAGATTTTTGCAGAGATGGGAGGTTGAACGAGGATGAAATCGCGCAGAGATATTATGTGTCGGTAGTCGGCATACGCGAGCTCGTAAAGCTCGGCATGGAAGTCGGCTCCCATACGGATACGCATCCAATGCTTACGAACATTCCGCTTTTTCAAGCAGATCGGGAAATCGGTCTTTCTACTGTCGCTCTCTATGGAGCAACGTTCACGGGGACAAAATCCCTGGGACCAAGGTCATTCTGCTGGCCCTATGGTATGTGGGAATGTGATGATCAAAACAAACTTTTTGATCTGGTGCGAAGCACGGGGTATACGAGCGGATGGGGATATCACGCGCTTCCGGTTCTAGTACGCGAAGATCCGCGATGGGCAATCGCCCGCATAGACGAAGCGGCCTTTGAAGAGGCCTTAGGAATTCCACCCTTGTCGTAAGACGGGGTATTTTGTTTCAAATCCTGCAACTCTTAGCGTACTATCTCGTCCGCAAGCGTGTAGATGTCTCCCGCGCCCATAATGAGAAGGATGTCTCCTTTTTTTGATTCTGCGGCGATTGCACGCTTTGCCGCGGCAAACGTCGCGTGGTACGTCGCGTGCTTCCCGCGCTTCACAAGTGCTTTGGCGAGGTTTACAGAGTCAACGTTTTTTTTGGCGCTCGTTGTCTCGCGCCCCGCGACGTCATAGACCGGGAGGAGGCACACGCGATCCACCATATCAAATGCGCGCGTGAATTCATCCCACAGGTACATGAGCCGCTGATATTGGTGCGGCTGGTATACGCACCATACGCGCCGCAGGGGGTAGCGCTCGCGCGCGCCGGCAATCGTTGCCATGATTTCTTTCGGATGGTGGCCGTAGTCCGAGATGACGTAGGCGCCGTTTTTATCCATGCCTTTAAATTCAAAGCGGCGCCATACGCCTCGAAATCCGGAGAGCGCCTGAAGAATATGGACGTACGGAATTCCAAGATAGGAGCCGAGGCGCGAGGCGGCAAGGGCGTTTGAGAGATTATGCTCCCCGGGAATTTTCAGGTGCTTTTTTATTTCTTCCGCGTCACGGTCTTTTTGGGAATACCAGATAACCCGTTTTTTCGATTGCCAAACAACATCTTTTACATTCGAATCGTCCCAGTTTGCTATGACCATCCCATCCGAAGGAATTTTTTTGAGATACTGGAGAAAGGTCTTTTTTACGTCATCGAGGTTTTTATACGTGTCAAGGTGCTCCGCATCGATATTCGTGATGATTGCAATTTTCGGGGAATAATTGAGAAACGATTTGTTCCATTCGTCCGCTTCAAGGACAAGATACGGCCCGTAACCCCCGCGAAAGTTGGAATCGCCGAATTCTTTTACTTTTGTTCCGATAATAACTGTGGGGTCGCAGTATCCTTCTTCTAAAACAAGCGCGCAAAGTGCGGTCGTGGTGCTTTTCCCGTGCGCGCCCGAGACCGTTATTGTTTCGTACACTCGCGTAAGCTCTCCGAGCGCCGAAGCGTACGACTGAACAGGAATTTTCTTTCGTCTCGCCTCTTGATATTCCGGATTTTCTTTTTGTACTGCGGCGGTATAGATGACGCGAGTAGTCCCAGGGGAAATATTTCGTGCTTTGTGGGGTCCGATTTTTATGCGCGCGCCGAGACGGCGAAGCTCATCTGTAATTTCGGATTTTGCGATGTCCGAGCCCGTCACGCGCGCTCCCCGGGACATAAAGTATTTCGCGAGCGCAGAAACCCCAATGCCGCCCGCTCCGATGAAGTGGACGGATTCAGGTTTTTTTTCTTTTGATATCCTCATTTTCATATGAATGTTCTACCTCTATAGTATGCCATACATTCGCCTTCTTTAAAATGGCTTTTCTTTATGCTATATTCGTCCTGTCATGAGATTTGCGCCGGACAAACATCTTCATTCAAAAGAGCACGTCCTTGCGGACGATCTTTCGACAATGCTTTCCGAACCCAAACGCTTTGCGGCCTACCTCGGCATTGCAAAGCTCTATTATGAGTCGGACTTGCGTGCTTTGGCGCGCCGCGTCCTTGAAAAAGCGGATCTCCCCGTTGAAGCCCACGGGAAATATTTTTTTGCGGCCGTGAAAGGGCTCGGGAAGCGTCCCAACGTAACATTCAAGCGAAAACCGAGAAAGAAAAAAAAGAAGAAAACAAATGGCTCAAAAATTGTCGATCGTAAAAATTCCTGAAAAAGTTCTCCGGAAAACGTCAAAAGACGTTCCAGTCGGATCTATTTCGTCGAGAGTGATTCAGAATCTCATCGGAGATATGAAAGCTACGCTCGCGGATACGCCGAACGGCGTCGGTTTAGCGGCGCCGCAGGTCGGAGAATCCGTGCGCTTGTTTATTGTTTCCGAGGAGGCGGAGGAAATTGATCGCGCGGAGAAAAAGAAGGGAAAGAGTGTTCGGCGGGGAAAGATCCTCACCGATGCGGGCGAGGAAGAAGAGGCGTACGAAAAGCGCGTGTGGAAACACTACACATTCATAAATCCGAAGGTGCTGAATAGATCGCGGACAAAGATTGATCGCGCGGAGGGGTGCTTGTCCGTTCCAAAGAAATTTGGCGACGTAAAACGATTCGAAAAAATTACCGTCGAGGCCTATGACGAAAACGGAAAAAAATTCACACGGGGAACTGCTCGTTTTTTTGCGCGCGTCATCCAGCACGAGCTCGACCATTTGGACGGCGCGCTTTTTATCGATAAAGCGAGAAATCTCATAGACGAAGATGAAATCCAGCCCTGACTCAACGACAATTCTTTTTTGGGGAACATCGGAGTTTGCGGTTCCTGCGCTCGAGGCGCTTTGTGCGGCCGGTTTTCGAGTTCTCGGCGTTGTAACAACCCCGGATAAGCCCTCAGGGAGAAAACAGCTCCTCACTTCCCCGCCGGTCAAGGTACTCGCGGAGTCAAAAAAAATTCCCGTGTATCAGCCGGAGACGCTAAAGCCCGCGGGATATGCGCTCGATTTGCCGGAGGCCGACCTTTTTGTTGTTGCGGCGTACGGGAAGATAATTCCGAAAGCGATTATCGAAAAACCTCGGCTGGGGGCCTTGAATATTCATCCCTCGCTTCTGCCCCGATGGCGGGGCCCTGCTCCGATTCAATTTACTATTTTAGCGGGTGACATTGAGACCGGCGTTACGATAATTCAGATGGATGAATTGATGGACCACGGGCCGATCGCGGCAAGTTCAAAATTCAAAATGAAAAATGCAAAAATAACGTATCCGGAATTGCATAATCGACTTGCTGAAGAAGGGGCAAAATTACTTATCGAGATTTTGCCGAAGTGGATCCAGGGAGAGATTGTTCCGGTTCCGCAAGATCATTCGCAGGCGACATTTTGTAAAATTCTTGCAAAAAGCGACGGACGAATTGATTGGAACAAAAAAGCGATTGAGATTGAACGGCAAATCCGAGCATTTACCCCGTGGCCCGGCTCCTGGACCGAATGGCCGCGCAAAGACCGGGTAGAGAGGGTACGCATTGATGCGGCTCGTGCGCTTGACTATGAGATTCAAGACGGCACTCCCGGCTATGTTTCAAAAATAGAAAAACACCCGCTTCTCGTAAAAACGGGCAAAGGGTCGCTCGCGGTGACATTCCTTACGATTGAGGGCGGAAAAACGCTCGCCGCGGATTCTTTTGTAAAAGGATATTCGGATATAATTTTTACTTCTCTCGTCTAGTACGGCTCGTTTCGGCTGGCGCTATTTCATTTTTGCGAAAAGTATAATTTTGTTTACCGCGGTATCGCGCCAGCCGGCGTCCCGGAGCGCGCGCACGATTTGTTCCTCGCTAAATCCGGCCGCGAATTGGGTTCGTACGTATGCGATTGCGGCCATTTCAGCGTCTGTGTGAGCGGATTCCTCTTTTTTCCCTTCACGCCTCGTGAGAAACGCGAGATACGCGGGCTTGCGTTTTTGGGCGAATTCGCCCCGCGCGGCAGAATCGGAAATTCCTTGTTTTCCCGCTTTGGGAAGCGTGCGACTTGCCGCGGACCCCGCGAGCTCTTCAATTTTTTCTTCATCCCGCCGGACGCGCTTTCGAAGAAAGAATGTAACGATTCCAACCGCGAGGACGCCCACAATCACGAGTAAAGCGATCACCCAGAAGAGGGGTCCCATTGTTCCAAAAAAATCGTAGATAGCGTCAAATCGTGAATCGATCGATTCTCCCGCTTCGATGAGTTGATTGCATTGATCAATATATTTTCTTATGACGAGCGTGGGCAAAAACGCGCCGTGTGTTTCCCGCGCCGCGTCAAATTTTTCAAGCGCCGCCTTGCAGCGTTTTTCGTCAAGCAGAGCGAGCCCGGCGTAGAGATTTTTATAGTATGCGCCGCTCTCTGGAGTCACGGAAACTTCTTTGAGTACCTCGGAAAAAACCGCGACCGGAATTGCGGCTGCGATAGCATCTCCTTTGTCTCCTGCGAAGATCGGGGTCGGAAATGCAACAATGCCTTTGACGTCCCCGTTTTCGTCAAAAAGGGGCCCGCCGGACGATTCTCTGGATATGTCGGTGTCAAGATGATAGATCGAGAATTTCCCGTCTTGTGAATCGCGGATCCCGCGTATGACCCCGCGCGTGAACGTCGCCTCAAGAGGATTTTTCTGATTAAATTCCTCGGGTTTTGGGAATTCGAACGCGAAGATTTTTCGGCCAATAGGGAGGAGGGCGTCGCCTCCGAGAGGGATCGCGGGGAAACGGCTTCCGTTGATTTTTATTATTGCGATGTCGCGGTCCGACTCGAAGAAATCTTCCTCAACGCGGACGACACGTGCCGCAAAACCCTCGGCGACAAGCTCCGGCAAAGAATTTTTGATCGAGACGGGATTTAAAACCCTGATGTCCGACGTGAGAGTAAACGAGCTTTCGTCGATAAGGCGTTTGAATTCGGCTGCGGGGAGTTTTGGGGGGGCGTTTTCTTTTCCGGTTTGGAAAAGGGAATCTTTTGCGATGGAAAGGGCGAAAAGCTCCAAGACCTTGAGGTATTTTACCGTATCTTCCGATACGACGCGCGCATTTGTCGCAATATATCCCTCTGGGTGGATGATAAAGCCGCTGCCCGTGATTTCGTATTCAATGGGCACGGTCAGAATTTTTTTCTGGTCGAGTGTGAGCTCGAGCGCGGCGGGATCGAAGGAAAACGACGGAATCTTTGCCTCGCCCCTTATTGTGTGGATGATTCTGACGACTGCAGGTTTTGTGAGGTCTGTGATTTCCTCCTCAGACGGCAGAAATTCTTCTACAGGCACTTTTTGCGAAAAAATCGCAGCCGGTTTTCCCGCTTGGCGACTCTTCGCTGTCTCGATAACTCCCAAAGCCGCGCCCCCCGCAAGCGAGAGGATGGCAAGGAAAATAATTGTCTGCTGGGTTAGGAATGAAAATTTCTTCATATTGTCTCAAAACCCGAGGGGTAATCAATCTTTGCGGATATAACGAAGGGCGTAGGCCATGTCAACGCCGACTTTTTTTCTTGGATTAAAAATATTTTTCGGGTCGAAAATTTCCTTCGTTTGCTCGAACATGCGGTAGACGTCCGGTCCGAACATTTTTTTGAGGTAGGGCCCCCGGACAAGGCCGTCATTATGCTCTCCAGTCGTCGAGCCGCCGTACTGAAATACAAGGGTATAGACGCGTTCGGAAAGCTCGGCAATGATTTTTCGCTGGTTCTCATCGTGAAAATCCATAAGGGGGATGATGTGGAAATTGCCGTCGCCCATGTGTCCCGCGATCGTATAGATGAGGTCGTAGTGGGAAAGAATTTCGTTTAACTTCGGAAGAAATTCTTCGAGTTTCTGGGGGTCAACGACAAAGTCATCAATAAAGGGCGCGGTGTGGCGGTTTTTGATTCGGTTTCGGAGGAGGTTAAATGATTCGCGGCGAATCAGTTTATATTTGAGAACGTCTTTTTCAGTGTTTGCGATCCGAAAACGCACGCCAAAGGGCTTTATTTCATCCGCGAGCCGTTTGACGTTTTGATTCACCTCGTCAAGGTCGTCTCCGGCAAATTCCGCCTGGAGGATGAATTTGGGAAGTCCGCCGCGGATGAGAAGCGAGAGTTCCGGAAGAAAACTCCATCCAAGGGAAAAAAGATTTCGCACGCCGAGGAGCCTGGCAAACGAGGGAAAAAATTTGAGAGCAAGCTTGAGCGTATGGTCGTCATACGCTTCATAGCTTTCGGGTTTGTGCGGGAGAATGACTGATGTAAGTTCGCTCAAAAGATCGATATTTGGCAAAAATATCACGATCATCTTCGAATATTTTTTCACGGGGACGAGCGAGAATTCCCCTTTTGTGATGATTCCGAGCGTTCCCTGGGAGCCCACGAAAAGTTTTGTGAGGTCGAATATCTTTGTTTCTGGGTTCCATACGTTCCAGAGGGCGTAGCCGGCGGAGTTTTTCGAGACCTTGGGCTTTGCGCGCGTGAGCATTTGATAATTTTCCATGACAAGGGAGGAAATCTTGCGGTATACGTCGCCCTCGAACGTGTTCGAAGCGAGCTTTTCTTCGAGCTCCGATGGAATGAGGGGTTTTATTTCATATTCATTGCCGTCCGCGAGAACGACCCAAAGGCGCGTGACGTATCGCTCGGTCTTGCCGTAGCGGATATTTTTTTCTCCGCCAGAATTGTTTGAAATAATGCCGCCCATCGCGCAGATCTCGCGGGACGCGGGAAAGGAAGGAAGGATGAGGCCCGCCGAGAGCGTTTTTTTCTCAAAGTCCCGGTAGGTGACGCCGGGCTCTGCCGTGATTCGGTTTCCCGTAATCTCGCCCGTCCGAGTAAAATATTTTGTAAAGCAGACGGAAATTGATTCGGTGAGCGGCCCGCCGGACATATCGCTTCCCGCGGCGCGCGCGGCAAGGGAAAGCGCCGGCATCTCGGATTTCTTTTCTGATACGAACCGGACGAGTGCTTGGACGTCGTCCGTATTTTTCGGGAATACGACCGCGGCCGGCTTCATTTCAAAAATGCTTGCGTCGTGCGACGCGCGCGCGAGCGTATCCGAATCGGTTCGAACATCTCCCGCTATTCTCTGCTTTATTTCTTCTGCGAGTGTAGGCATTAGCGTATGTGTGCGCCTGCGGGAACATCACGATCAGGCGCGAGAAGCACCGGACCGTTGTCGTCCGCCGCAAGGAGCATGCCGTTTGATTCAATTCCCATGAGTGTTCTTGGCTCGAGATTGAGGAGAACAACGATTTCTCTACCGAGAAGCAAAGCGGGGTCATACGCTTTTCCGATTCCCGCGACGAGCGTTCTCGTCCCCTCCCCCGCGTCGATTTCAATCCTTACGAGTTTGTCAGATCCCTCGATTCGATCAGCGGCAAGGATTCGCGCAACGCAAAGGTCGAGTTGTTTGAAATCGTCAAAAGAAATTTGTTCTTTCGTCATATCAAAAGGTTTAGTCCGGTCGCTTCGTCGTGTTCTCGCTCGAGCGTCCCTTCGATGAGAACAAGGTCGACTTCACATGTTGCAAGAACAACGAGTTTTTTGATATGTCCGCCTCGTACGATGAGATTCCGGTCGCCGATAGTCCCGTGTGCGTGTATGGCGATTGTGTTTTCAAACATCCCCAGGTTTCCGGTGACGCCAAGAACTTCGAGCTCCTCCGTGATCACCGTATCCTCATAGCGCTTTTCCGAAAGATTGTACCAGGAGAGAACAACTTCTTTTGCGGATCCGATTACGCAAAACCCAGCGGAGCGGATTCCCGTATTTTTTGCAAAGTCCGCAAGGGATTGGAAAAGCTCTTCACCGGGATCGAGGCGCAATATAAAACGCGAGCCGCTGTGCGTGATTGTCTTCATAGTGAGGTTATCTGTAAACCCTTTATTCTACTGTCCCGATTTTCTTTCAGAAAATCGAGGATCCTCGACAACGTCGGGACAATTTCTCAATTTTGGCTGCGGCTTCGTCGAGCTGAGCTCGACTTCGTCCGTCCTCGTCGGCGTATATTCTCCATATACGCTTTCTTCGTCCGTCCTCGCCTCGCTCAAAATTCAGCAGTTTCGCTACGAAATAGAGTTTACCGATGACCTTACTATTCTACCGGATTTTCGCTTTCAAAGGAATGCAGGATCTGATAGAGGCCGACGATCGCAGCGGTTTCTGAACGCAGGATCCGTGTTCCGAGCCGGAAAATCAAGGCGCCTTTTTCCTGCGCCATGCTCTTTTCTTTTTCACTCCATCCGCCTTCGGGTCCGATAAAGATTCGTATGTGTTCGGCTTTTTTTACCATATCTTCGGGGAGTTTGTCGCCTGCTGGGTCATAGAGGATCGCGATATCCCCTTTCTCGATTTTATCAAGCGCTTGGGAGAACAAAATCGGCTCCCGTATTTTCGGGATAAAGCGGCGCCCCGACTGCTCGGACGCTTCTCGCGCGATATCGGCGAGGCGCTCGGGCCGAACTCGTTTTTTCACGGTCCGCTCGGTGAGGACGGGGATGATTTCCGAAACCCCTATCTCCGTCGCTTTTTGGACAACGAGTTCGAAATTTTCCCGTTTCAGTATTGCAGAGTAGAGCAGTATCTGCTTCTTTTCCTCTTGGGCCGCTGGACCATTTTCTTTGCGGACCAGGAGATAAATTTTCCTCGGATCAATTTTTTTTATCTCTGTGACATATTCCCGACCCCTGCCGTCTCCTAGTATGACCTCGGTGCCGGTTTTGAGACGCAGGACCCGCGTGATCTGACGCACCATGCGTTCGTCGCCAATCTCGACGACGTGCCCCGAGAAGTCAAAATTCCCTATGAATCGGTGCGTGCGCATTGTTTGAGGACGATGTTAATTATATTCTCCCGTCTAATATTTTTTTTCGGATTTTTGCAATCACGGCGTGGTAATAAAAAAGGTTATGGAACGTGAGCATGGCAAGCGCCGAGATTTCTCCTGCGCGGATCAGATGGGAAATGTAATTTCGGCGGTGCGTTCGGCATACGCGGCACGCACAGGTTTTATCGAGCGGATTTTTATCCGTGAGAAAACGTGTCTGCCGGAGGTTGAGTTTCCCCGTGCTGGTAAACGCGATTCCGTGGCGCGCCCAGCGCGTCGGAACAATGCAATCAAACGTATCCGCGCCTCCTCGGATGATCGGGACGAGATCATCAAGGCGGCCGATCCCCAGGAGATGGCGCGGCTTTCTCTTGTCCAGGAGCGGAATGGTCCAAGAAAGGATTTTTTTCGTGACGTCTTTTCCAATGCCGAGATCTCCTCCGATTCCGAACCCGTCGAAGTCAAGCGAGTTTGCGAATTTGGCGCTACGCGTGCGTAGGTCTTTGAAGTGGGATCCCTGGACTATCCCGAAGAGGGCTTGGTTCGTGCGGCGCGCGCCGAGTGACGCCTTGATCCAATGATGTGTCCGTTCAAGCGACTTTTTTACGTATTCGTAGTTTGCCAGAGGCGAGGTGCACTCGTCAAAAGCGAACATGATGTCTGCTCCGAGGGATTCCTGGATCGCGATCGATTCTTTCGGGCCGAGGAAAACCTCGCGGCCGTCGATTGATGAACGAAACAGCACCCCCTGGTCCGTTATTTTTATTTTTTTCGGCTGGTCTCCCGCAGAAATTATTTTTTTTCTTTTTGCGGAAAGCATTTTTCCGACGCCGTGGTCCTCTCCGAATCCGAGCGAAAACACTTGAAAGCCGCCGGAATCGGTCATCAAGGGTCGCGGCCAATTCATGAATGTATGGAGTCCGCCGGCGCGCTTTATCAGCGCTTCACCCGGCCGGAGGTGGGTGTGGTAGGTATTTATGATGAGGATTTGAGCGCCTGCGGATGCCGCCTCTTCCGGCGTAAGCGCTTTTATGGCGGCCTGTGTCGCCACCGGCACAAGCGCCGGAGTGAAAACGAGGCCGTGCGGCGTTTCGATGACTCCGGCGCGCGCCCGGGAGCGCCGTGATTCTTTAAGAATAGTGAAGCGGATCATGCGGTGGTTTTTCTACATCGATATGTCGAATATGGATTTTGCGGCGATTCCCATGGTGTAGGTGATTGCGATCGCAAGTGCGAGGATTATGGTGTTCAGAAAAATCCGTTTTTTTGCGTCCATGCCCGTGAGAAACGATATAACGGTTGAGATGAGAATCGCGGCGACGCCGCTTACGATGAATGAATAGATGATCCCCGTGCTTCCGAAAAAAATCGGAAGGATGGGTATGAGGGATCCAGTGAAATACGATACGCCAACGATGAATGCCGAGGAAAACGGGTGCGGCTCGCCCAGAGGACGCCGCGGCGCATTCGGATTCAAAATTGTCTCCTTCCGGGAGTGGATCCATGCGATTTCGTTTTCCGAACTTTCTGCGGCAAATACTCCCGCTGCCATGGAAAACGATCCCGCGATCGCGACCGTGGCGGCGGCGACGAGAACCGACGAGGGATGTTGAAACGCAGCAAAGAGGCCGCTCACCGCGCCCAAGATTTCGACGAGGCCGTCGTTTAAGCCGAGAAAGAGATTCCGTATGTTGCCGCCGGAGAGTCCGCGTTCGCGGGTTCCCATGATGACGATCTCTTCATCGTGCAGCTCCTCAATAAGGATTTTTTTTATCGCACTCGCCTCCGGGGTGTTTTGATATGCTTCCCATAAAGAAAAATAGTGGCGGATCGCGTGAACCTCGGTTGACTCGAGAATGAGAAAAATCGCGCGGTCTCCGAATATGCGTGCAATAAGAATCGCAAGCCGTATTCGAGAAATGCCGAAGATGCTCGGCGGGGCATGTCGCGACTGGAAAAATGACTCCCAGAAGGCAAGGTGGCCGCGTTCGATCGCAATTAACTTCTGAATCGTGACCTGTGTTTCCTTTTCCGCGACAGCGATGAGTGATTCGTAGAGCGTAAGACTCATCAATTCGCCTTGAATAAGGGAACGCGCAAGTTTTTCCGCTTTTTGCACGGCGGTCATTATGAAGCGAGGCGCGCTTCGGCGCGGTTACGACGTATGGATGACGCCTTTTTCGTCTATAAAATAGGTTTCGATTTCGAGGTCCGGGAATCTGTCGCGGATTACTTCGCGCGCTTTATGATGCTCCGCAACATGGAATTGATATTCCTCTTCGAGATTTTCATTGAAACGCTTGAATCCGCCGTAGGCCCCGCAGTCGTGGTGCGTGAAAAGCATTGCTCGTTTTACGCCGTGGAGTTTAATGGACGTTTCGATCTCGCGAAGCATGAAGTCGCGGTCGCTTTCTTTTTCCGGAGAGGAAAATATTTTTGCGCCTCCGGCGGGCGACTTCGGGTCGATGCGCTTTATATTCTCGGCGCGGAGGAAATATTTAAATGCTTTCCAAAATCGGTCGTCAACGCAGCGCACGGTGAATGCCTCCGCGGTATAGTGCTCAAGATTGGTTGCGTGGTAGAAGACGTAATTTTTTTCCATACCCTGATTGTACGCGTCGAAAGCGCTTTGTGCAATGCGTTTTTGCTCCTAACTGGTGTTTGAAAGCCGCAAAAATTCTCTTTCGTAGTGATCGACCGTCTGTTCTGTGAACTCCGTTACTCTCCGTCCCAAAGGCCGGGGCTTCTCCCAAAGAAGCTGATAGAGGGCCTTCGACTGCCATTTCTCTCCGGCCTGAAGGCCGGAGCTTCCTGGGAGTAACGGGGTGAAAGGTTAGGATCCCCGTTGTTCTGGCTGGCCGCCGCGAATTTGTCGGTACTTATCTTTATATTTTTCAATCGTTTCTTCAACTTCCTTGTGAGGTATTTCAACTCGCAAAAGATCAATGGCATTTATGGTATCATAAATGTCGAGTTTATTTTCAAGTTTATAAATAGCGTCTCGCCATAAAATTGCTTTTTCGTATTCACCCGTGGCCGCCGCCTCTTTTTCAAGCCGTTTCATCATATCGATAAAAGCCCAATAAACGCCTTCTTCGGCGCCAGCCCGACCGATAGTCCGATCCTTAAAAGGGATCCGTAAAATAGATTTTTGCTCTTTCATCATTTGTCTGATTCTCCCGGTCCGCTGCCAATTAAAAGCGGTAATTATTATCTTTTCATAATAATTGCGAGCTTCTTCCAGAGTATCGGTTGAAACATTAGGAATATGCCGTATCGTATCGAGCAAGCGATACGCTCCAACCTCAATCATTTCCAAACTCCACCAGGGCTTGGCTGATGCCCACCAAAAGTGATCGCTCGAGAGCGCGAGATCCATTTTCTTCCTAATCAAATCGTAACGAGGATGATTTTTATTCATTGCGTTCACTTCTTTAAGAACAAGATCGGTGAATTTCCACTGCCATCGGTGAATTATATTTTCAGGATCAGACCAGGAAAGAAACTGGGTGTTTTCTTCAATCTCCTTTCGGCTTGAAGCCCACGTTGATTTTACCGGTAAAACTTCTTTTACTTCTCGATAGTAATCGGCAATGTCAGAAATTGTGATAAGCTCAAATTCCGACGCGGCAAAAACATCAAAAAGCATCTTTTCCAAACCGGGCCTATGGTGGCCAAATGTCTCCCCGTCCATGGCCGTTAATACATAACGTCCACTTTGCATATCATCTTTCATTGCCGCAAGCAATGATTCCTGAGATCGGACAACGGCGCTCATAATGAGATTGCTTAAACGGCGTTCGCGAAAAAAAACCAGCATGCTGGTTCCGGCAACTTTATAAATTTTTTTATAGTCAACGTGCCCGACATAACCGTCATACGCTATCTCATCAAGTATCATCCACTTAAAACCGAGCGAGGAAATCACGACCGGCAGTTCTTCGCTATACGCCATTTCTGGAGGAAAAAAACCTTGCGGCTGGTAGGAGCCCCCCAAAAAAAATGTATTGGTTTCATTATCCATTTTTATCTGCCGTACGATTTCGTCTTCGTTCAAAAAAGGCGCAAGAGCATGATATTTTATTGAAGAGGTAAATTCAATCCTCCCTTCTTCGCCTAATGTGCGCAAATCATCGATGATATCCTTATATCCGTATGTATCGAAGAGCTCTAAAAGAGTGCCGTTTATGTTTACGGTAAGACGAACTCGCTTGGATTTTTTTATGCCCTCAATTAAAGGACGGTAACTCTGGACGACAATTGTTTCCAAAACATCCGGTTGCTGTTCCGCCGGCTGGTAAAAATGTAAAAAGTTAGCCCAGTACATACCCAGTATATCAACTTTGACTGATCCGACTTCGGTCGGATCAAATCAGAATTCTTAATATCAACGACTATTTCTGCATAGGTATTATATCCTATTCAATATTTCTTCCTTCTATGGTCAAGTCAAAGTTGTATTACTGGACATAAGATGAATTAGCTGTTTGGCTGGCGATGATATTCCATAGCTTTTTTAACCAACGTAACGTATTCGTGAGCTGATTTAGTCCACGAAAAATCGGCTTTCATAGCTCGTTTTTGAATATCACGCCAAAATTCGGGATAGCGATATGTCTCAATGGCTCGTACCATTGCGCCGTAGAAAGCGCGATGATCAAACTTTTCAAAAACAAAACCGGTGCCGGTTTTGTTCGCGGGATCATAATCTACGACGCTATCCGCCAAACCGCCGGTCTTACGGACAATCGGCACCGTGCCGTAGCGCATCGCTTCCATTTGCGTAAGGCCGCATGGCTCAAAACGCGAAGGAATAATAATCGCGTCAGCGCCGGCATACACCGCATGGCTAAGAACCTCGTCATAGCCCAAGTAGATGCCGACTTTTTGTGGATATTTTTTTGCAAGTTCTTGGAAAAAAGTCATAAAATGTCCTTCGCCGGAACCAACAACCACTAATTGCATGTTAAAGTTTTCCAAAAGCGGTTCGCCCGCATCCATAAGCAAACCAAGTCCTTTTTGATCGGTTAGCCGCGAAACAATGCCAAAAAGAGGAATGGTGTCGCTAACCGGCAAATTAAATTTCTGCTGGAGAGCTGACTTGTTTTTTTTCTTCAAGTCCAGTGTTTTTAGGCCGTAATGAAATTGGGTATTGGAATCAGTCTCGGGATTGTAAAAGTCGCCATCGATACCGTTTAGAATACCAAAAAGCCGTGATCGTCTTTCGCTTAAAAGTTCGTGCAACCCTTCTCCGTATTCGGGCGTGGTAATCTCCTGCGCGTACGTGGCTGAGACGGTATTAATGACATCGGCGTACATAATGCCGCGATTCATAAAATTAAGCTTCAAAAGCCGTGGATCATTAAAAGCCGGGATCGCCTCCTGGCCTGAATCGTAATCCATTGGGGATACGAAACGATAATCAAACATTGCCTGAAAAGAAAGATTATGGATAGAAAAAATAATAGCAATCGGCGAAAGTTTCAGATCACCTTTGTAAATAGTGTGGAAATAATTGGGGATAAGGCCGCTTTGCCAATCACAGGCAATGATCACGTCTGGCCGCCAAGAAGAATGTCGTAAGAATTCAAGGACCGCTCTTGAAAGAAGTGCCCATCGTACTGCGTCATCAGCGTAGCCGTACACGTTCGCCCGCTTCTCGTAATACTCAAGATTTTCAAGAAAGTACGCAATCGTTTTGCCCGAATCGTTGTCATATCGTAAAACATTAGAAATAAAAAGGCCGTGCGGATCTTCTTCCTCGGAAGGCGCCGGCCGCAAACCTTCAAACTCCAAACGCAAAGGATATTTTTCAGGATCAATCGTGGCATATTTAGGAAGAAAAACACGAGCATCATGGCCTAAAGCCCGGAGGGCCTTGGGCAAAGAATGCATTACTTCACCCAGTCCGCCGACTTTGACAAAGGGCGCTACCTCGGGAGCAACAAAAAGAAGCCGAAGTTTTGGTTTCCGCTTAAAAACACTAATCGGTGAAATGATGGTAGCCATGAATGTAACAGTCGTGCCAATACCCGTATGGACGTATGCTACCATAAAAAAGTAGTATAAAAAACCTCTAGACCGTTCGGGCAAGAGTGTAGGATTCGAACTAGAATCCTGCACTCTTAAGTTTTTCTATGCGGACGCCGACGAGGCGTATTTTTTTGTCTCTTGGGTTTTCGCGGCGGTCGAGAAACGGCATAAAGAGTTTGAGCGCTTCAAAGCGGAGCGTGTCGAGCGACCCAGATGCTGCGGAAAGCGTATGCGCGCGCGTATGCGTTTCAAATCCGGCAAAACGGACTGTGATTGCAATCGTCCGAAATCCAGAAAATCCTTCGCGCTCCATGCGCTGTAAAATTCGTTCGGACATCTCGTTTAATTTTGCAATTAGAATGTCGGGAGAGCGCGTGTCTTCAAGAAAGGTTTCCTGCTCTCCGATTGATTTTGGTTCAGAGACGGTCTCAAGCGGCGAATCATCTATGCCGCGGACTTTCTGGTATAATTCCCTCCCCCACTTTCCCATGAGCTCGGAAAGTTCGGACTCCGTACATCCTTTAAGATCGCGCACCGTCGCAATGTTCATTCGTTTAAGAAGCAGTTCTGTTTTCGGTCCGATTCCGGGAATTTTTCTCACGGGCATCGGTTCGAGGAATGATTCCTTTTCTTCTTCGGTTACCATTGTGAGGCCGTCCGGCTTCCTGAAGTCGGACGCAATCTTTGCAATGAGTTTATTCGGCCCAATGCCGATTGAGCACGTGAGCCGCTCTCTTTTCTTTATTTCTGTTTTTATTTTTTTCGCTATTGTTTCAGCTTCTTTCCATGCTGCGTTTGTAATTTGTGATTTGGAATTTGGAATTTTTATATCAAAGTATGCTTCATCAATACTCGCCTGTTCGATTGTATTTGAAAATTTTTTGAGAATCTCCATAATTCGTGCGGACGTATTTTCGTACTCGGCAAAATTGGTGAACAAAAAAACAGCGGGCTCAAGTCCTTTTTTCCTTGCGGATTCGGAAAGTTCCCATGCCTTGGATATCGGGAGTGCGGAACGAATGCCGTATTCGCGCGCTTTATAGTTTGCGGTAGATACTACGCCCCGTCCCCTTCCCTCCTTCGGGTCAGCTCCCACGACAATCGGTTTTCCGCGAAGCCACTCGTGCTCCCGCTCCTCGATTGCGGCAAAAAAAGCATCCATATCTAAATGACCAATTATTCGCATCATATACATTTATTATTTGGATATGGATGCCAGGAAAGGGGTCGGGAAAACGACAGTTTTCCCGCTGTGGAAATATTAAAACCGCAAGGTTTTAAGGAGCAAAATCCGAGTCCACCCGGTTGAGGATTTTGCGACGCACCCATATCGAGATGACCGATGATCCGAATCATATTTAAAAATCATACCATGTTTCGATATAAGAAATGTTACGGCATTTCTTGAATTTCCGTCGCTCGGCAATCACGAAAACAAGTTTTCGTGTGGCCTCGCTAGGAAATATAAAAAATA
>Ga0209542_10005832_pt1 | contig 24300 bp, 34 predicted proteins | sample RifCSPhighO2_01_FD_184028 | JGI IMG/M metagenome (GOLD analysis project Ga0209542, IMG submission 184028) | Soil microbial communities from Rifle, Colorado - Rifle CSP2_plank highO2_0.1 (SPAdes) (version 2) | ecosystem: Environmental > Terrestrial > Deep subsurface > Rock core/Sediment ...
CGCGCCTGAATGCCTTTTGCCTGCTGTTCGCTAAGCGATGCGGTCCAGTTCGCTATCGCCGCGTATATCGCGTTCTGCTTCTCGTAGTCGTGCATGTTTGATGCCATGATATCCCGCACGTTTGCCGCGGCATCCGCGCCAAGCGACGGAATGATTATTTCATTGATGATGCGGTCCTGCGCGTAATACGGGCTGACCTGCTTCTGGTATGCAAGGTAGATGTTGTCCTGTGAAACGTACGTTGCCATGGAATAGCCGGACAGGAAGACATTGTTCTTCATCTCCCCGGCCTGCGGGTCAAAGGAGATTATGTTCGTGTAAGTATACGAATAATCCGGCATCCCGAAATAATAGATTTCAGGGAAGCCCTGCTGTCCCGGGCTGAATATTGGTATCTGGTCTTTGTATGCCGGCATGTTTATGATAGCGTAGACTTGGCCGTCCGTCATCCTTGAGGTTGCATAATAGCCGTCTACCGTGTCGTCTCGCAGAATCACAGGATTGGCGCGGTCGGAAATATCGTAGACCTTTATGAACGCTTTTTGGGAGAACGGAGCGACAATGCCGATCTTTGCCACGGCGGCCGTTTCAACGCCAAGCGGCCGGAGGCCGTAATTATAGCTGCTGCCGAAGACCACGAGCCTGTCGCCCGCGACGTAAATTTCCTGCGGCGTGGCGTTGGCGAATTCTATCGAGGAGAGAAGCTTCATGTCCTGCGCCGGATAGGCGTCGGTTATGAACAGTTTGTTTCCGGAAACAGAATAGATATATTTGCCGTCATTCTTGACGATGTCCGCCTCGTCAACGCCCTGAACCTGCACGTTGGTGGACGAATAGTCCGCTGACTTTTGCAAGTTGCTGCCCGAAGTCGCGGCTTCCATGACGCCTCTGGAGGTGTACATGGTGCCGTAGGTGTCGGCCTGAGCGAGGAAACTTTTCAGCTCCTGCTCAGAAGAAAATATTTTTGGGGCGTTGTCCGATGCTTTGGGCGCCATCGCAACTATTACGAGAATTGCGAGTGCAAGCGCGACCACGGCTTTGCTGTATGACATACATCCATCTTGTGCCGGCAGCTATATACGGCTTTCGGTTTGTTAGGGTTTTTTCCGTGATTGCTTGTAAAGCTGCATCGCGAGCTTTGAAGCGCCTATAGCCGGCTCTTTCACGACGCGTATCTTCGCGCGCGGCGCTGTCTTGTCCAAGGCTTCTCTCACGCGGGCAGTAAGCACGTTCTTGGAAAAAAGCCTTCCGGTCAGCGCCACGTCAAAGGCGGCGTCAAAGCCAAGCCTCCTAATTATCGCGGTTATGCCGGTGACATGCTCCTTCGCGGCGTCATCCAGTATCCTCTTTGCCGTGGCATCGCCCTTCTGTTCCGCCTCGTGTGCAAGCTTTGCGAATGCCGCTATGCCGGCCTTGCTCGGGTTTTTTCGTATTGCATCCTTGAGGCCCGGGCCGTCATTGGCGCCGGTTCTTGAGAAAATCATGTTTTCGAGAAGCGTCTTTTCCCCGCGGCCGTCCCACGAGCGGACCGCGGCGCGGAGGACATTGACCGCTATGTCATAGGCGCTGCCCTCGTCGCTGAGCGTTGCGCTCAGGCCGCCGGCCTTCGCGGTCTTTTCGTTTCTGACGCCGTAGTAGCTGGAGCCCGTGCCGGCTATGGCGGCTATGCCGTTGGATGCGTTTATGCAGGGCAGAACTATCTCCACGTCGTTCACAACCGCAACAGGGCACCCAAGCGCCTTTTCCATGCCGCATTTTTTTATCCACTGCTTGGCAGCGTCCCTGTCCTCGTTAGTATCCACGCCCGCGAGGCCAAAGCAGGCGTATCTTATTTTCCCCCTGCATGCCCGCGCAGCCTGGGAAGCTATTTTTACAAGGTCGTTCCAGAACTCCTTGCTTTCGAGCGTCTCGCGGCTCGTGCCAGGCCCTTCCGCGAGGGAAACAATGTTTCCTGCGGCGTCGGTCACAATCACAGTGGTCTTGGTCGCGCCCCCGTCCGCTCCGAGGAAGAAGCCGCTTTCAACGTTTTTCATCTACATAGTAGCCAAGATAGAAATAAAAGACTTCGGTGCAAAAATAATCAGGTGGTTATATGAAATACGCGATCATGAGGATGCTTGACAGAATAACGCCTGCCCAAAAGGCAAGCGCCCACTGCGACATTCCCTGTGGCATATATGACCCGCACAACGCCCAGATGGCCGCGCACACGGTCATACGCATGGCCACGCTGATAAACGAGAACAAGGACGATGCGCACAAGGTCGCCCGTTTCACCGCGGTGAAGGAGCAGCACGCCGAACTCTGCAAGCACGAGATCCGCGTATTATGGGCCGATTACTTCAAGCCCGAGCACCTTCAGAAATACCCAAGCCTGCACGAACTCGTGTGGAAGACCCTGAAGCTCGCTTCAAAAGCGCGGCAGGAGGCCGATGTCAAGGCCGGTGACGAGCTTCTCGAATCCGTGAACAAGGTCGCGGAAATATTCTGGGAAACCAAGGGCATGGCGACAGCACGCTACAAGGCGCCCTATCCCACTGAAAGGGAGACGGTTTATCCCGTGTCAAAGAAGTGATATCGGAAAGCAAAATTAATCATATCTAGGCTTGCCGCCGAATTTGGTAAGGTCTATGATAGGGATGGCGTTGCCGTTCGGATCCGAAAGCACGGCGTATTTTCCAGTTCTGACTTCCATCGGCTGGACAAGTATCCTGTTTCCCGTTTTCGCATAGTCTTTGCAAAACTTTGTCACGTCGTTCACAAGGAAGCTGAATGAGGGGCTGGGAATGTCGTTGTTGTCGTGGATCACAATCTCCGAATCGCTGTCCGAAAAAGTGAACCCTGCCATGCCACGTTCCGCGTCTTTCCACACCCTTTTCATGCCCAAAGTTTTTTCGTAGAAACTGGCAGATTTTGTAATGTCTTTCACCCTGAGCATTATGCTGTCAATTTTCAGGAGTTTCATGATAATACTTAATACAACAACCGATTTATAATTTCCGTGCAATTAAGATAATGAAAAAAGTCCTAATTTTCGCTGCAGAGGGCTTTGAAGACAACGAACTGTTGTATCCGTATTACAGGCTGCAGGAGGCCGGATGCGATGTGAAGGTAGTTGGCCTTGGTGAATCCGAATGCCGGGGCAAGCACGGCGTGCCCGTGAAGTGCGACGGTAAGATAGAGGATTTCAACGCCGACGATTTTGACGTTGTCATAATACCGGGCGGCTGGGCTCCGGACAAGCTGAGGCGGAGCAAAGCAGCGCTGGATTTTGTGAGGCGCATGGACGCTGAAAAGAAGCTCATAGCCTCTATATGTCACGGCCCGCACGTGCTGGTTTCCGCAGACATACTGAAAGGCCGGAAGCTTACCTGTGTTTCCGCGATAAAAGACGACGTCGTGAACGCAGGCGGCATATATAGCGATGAACCGGTGGTTATTGACGGCAACCTGATAACTTCACGGACGCCGGCGGATTTGCCTGCATTCTGCCTAGAGATAGTAAAGCGTCTGGGGGAGTAAAAATGCTCTTCCTACAAAGGTTTGAGGTGCAGGGACGAAGCATGGAGCCGTTTTATCGTGACGGCGATTATGTCATTGCGCTTACAGAAACTGGTGTCCTTTCCGTTGGCGATACCGTGGTCATAAACAAGGATGGCCGGAATATGCTGAAGCGCATAGCCGCGCTGCCCGGAGAAAAGGCAGGATCAGGGACGCTCGGCAGCGCCGAGTATTTCGTGCGCAGCGACAATCCCACCGGCACGGACAGCCGACAATTCGGGCCTGTTAAGAAGGATGAAATCACGGGAAAAGTCATCTGGCACATCCGCAAGCCCCGTAATTCACAGCCGCGACGAAAATGAATTCATGTGAAGGTTTTGTGAAACCCATGTGAACTCACGCCATGTCAAAAGATTCAATGTCCGAGTATAGGCCTGCAGGGCCAAGAACAGAGTTCTTGAGCTTTCACGGTTTTCACGTTCATGAAGCCGAATGAAGTGTTTTTGTGCCGTGAAATTATGGCGGAGAGCCTTGGATCCGGGTTTCCGGTTCTGGCAAGGGCGACGTGAGGAAGCTTTAGCTTCACGGCAACCGATTCAGGCATGCCTTCACCTATGACCTTCAGTGTGAAGTGCCAAGTTTTGGCGTGAAGTAACGTTAGCTCCGGCTCCAGCGAGCTCCCTCCGGGCAACTGCCAGTTCTTTTTTGTGCCATTAAGATCAACTGCAACAAAAAGGCGCATCATTCAAGCCTCGCGCATCCTTCTTCGTCCCACGGCTGCCCGGTTTTCTGCCGTGCCAGTATGATTATTTTATCCACTCTCATGGAACCAAAGTTATGGTTTTCCAGCTGTCTCACGTGCTTCAGCACGTCTTCCTTGACTTTGCCGCTTTTCACCATCGCTATCACGGAATGAGCTGGCGCATCCGGCGGGCCGAACTCCTGCCCAATAGCGGATTGTAGGTTTTGTAATCCCGGAGCTCCTGCCCACACGGTTTTTACATGACGATCATGAGGGAAAACCCCGATGCCCTTCACATCTATATTAAATGGGCAGAAATCGGCAACAGCTTTTTGCAATCTTTCCCGGACGTCTTTTTCTCCTTGCAGTCGTGCCAGTACTAAGCGCGGCTCTTTCACAGATACAACGCCGGGCAACTCTGCAAGCCGCTCTTGTACATAGGCCATTTTTTGTCTTATATGGGGGACCGTGTCTATGACCAGAAGATGCATGGTTATTTTTGGCAGGGGCCGGATATATAGGTGATATAACGTTGTTATGATGCCTTGATTTCCTGACCAACACCTATATGTGAGGGATAAAACGGCAAAATTCCCAGATTCCTCAAAATTCTGCATTTCCCAGTCATTTGAAGGCCCTAAAACCTTTAAACGTACAGATGTCCAATTTATTCGTTATGGGTAGAAAAAAAGGGTTTGACGGCAAGAAGATATCCGTAATAATATCCGCTCTGGCTAGGAATCCGGATGGAGTATGGCTAAGGCAGCTTTCCAGAGACACCGGCATCTCTGCGACTACAGTCAGTGCCTACGCAGGCGGCATACTTAAGCCTCTTCTTGAGGAGACAAGCCTTGGCGCAGGAGCCCGGCCCATGCTGCGGGTGATACGGTTGAAGCCGTACGTGCTCCAGAAGATAGCCGAAGGCCGTGGCATAAGCGAAATTCTGAAAATGTTGAAGATACTGGGCAGCGCAGAGCGCAATTAAAGGCTAAAAATAGCCTAAATTATTTCCAATAACCTAAATATAGGTTATTTTGTCCTAAATACATAAAAATTTAAATATGTTAGTTTTCTAAAACTCACAAAACTCTCACATTTTACTCACGCGGCCGTGAATATTCACGGGTGAGTTCGTGAAGTTCACGTGAACTTCACGAAGTTTTGATGAACTTCACGTGAAGTCCTGTGAACGTTCGTGAACATCTGTGAATATGCCGTGAACATCTCGTGAAGGTCTATGAAGTTCCGTGAACAATAACACACATTTTGTGAAGGGTGTATGAACTTCACACGAATACCCTCACAATACACTTGCAGTAGATAAGGTAAATGCATCAGAAAGCTCACAAAGCATATGTATTCCTCTCAAAAACCGGAATATTAAGCCACAAATCCCCATAAATCTTAATCCAGCTTCACAGAATATTCACGGCTACTTCACAAAGTATTCACGCAACCTTCACGAACCCTTCACGGGATCTTCACAAGACCTTCACAGCCTTCACGTGAAGATGCCTGTGAACCTTCATGTTCACGTGAACTTCACAGACCTTCACATGAATTCATGTGCCAAAAAAGCGTGAACTTCACGGAAAACGGAAAGAACCTTGTGAAGGTGTTCGTGAACATGCCAAAAGTCACGTGAAGGCCCGTGAAGTTCATTATACAAATCTTTTTAAGCCGTGAAACGGATATGAATAGATGCCCCCGCCCGATGAAGACATAGCGGTCCCGGAAGCCGTTTTTACCGAGGAAAACCGCGCGGAAAACCCCCCACCGGAAGGCAAAAATAGCGTCATGGGCTGGCCCAAAAGGCTAAAAGACTGGGTAGCTGAAAACGGGTGGTCCGAGAGCCCTTTTACGTTCAGCATACGGCCTGAGCTTTACGTTGGATACGAAGAGCAGAAGGCAGCGCTTCTTTCCGTCATAGAAGAAAAGCATAATATTTCTTTGGTTACCGGCCCGACAGGCTCGGGCAAGACGACGCTTCTAAAATGGGCGGCACTGAACGTGCCGAAGAACTTTGACATCCTTTACGCAGGCAAGCCGCCGGCAAATACGCAGGAGCTCGTGGACATTTTTAACAACAAATACGGCGCGCCGTGGTTCCTGAGGCTCTTCATGCCTAACATAAAAAACCCGTATCAGATACCGGATTACCTGACAAAGAAGCTCCGGGGAAAGCATCTGGTATTCTTCCTAGACGAGGCGCACGAGGCCGAGCTGGAGATGCTGGAATGGATACGCGTTCTTAGCGATCAGGTGGACAACATGACCATAATATTATCCGGGCTGCCTGTGTTTGAGTCCAAGATACGCGACAAGCTTGAGACGCTCAGAAAAAGGATCGTGGCAAGGATAGAAGTGCTTTCGTTGACAAAGCCGGAGATGGAGCAGATGATAGCCATGCGCATAGAAAGCGTGGGCGGGAAGGGCCATGCCCCGTTTGCGCAGAACGCAATAGACGCCATATACGACAAGACCGGCGGGTTCCCGAGGGAGGTCCTGCGCGTCTGCACCGAGTTGATCAGCGCCGCCGCGCGGCAGGGGCGCTCTGCGATTACCGTGGACATGGTTTCCGCCCGCAAGGAAGAGGAAAAGAGCGTTTCCGTCAGTGCAATAGAGGCGCTAACCCCGATGCAACGGGACGTCATAGAGAGGCTCGCTTCCGGGCCAGCATCGCCCGGGGACATAGCGAACGGGATGTCCCTTGACAAGTACAAGTCGCGCCAGCACGCTGTGAGGAGCGTCAACAACATACTGATACGTATGATGGCGGACAAGATGGTCGAAAGGACAAGGAAAGACCGCGCTTTCGTATATCATCTTGCGCCCAAGCTAAAGACGCTGGTCGTCAAGGCGTAGTTGATGGGAAGCGGCGCCATACGCGGCATTACCGCCGTGAATCAGAATTTTGGTTATGGGCGTTGTCCAATAGCCCGGAAGAAACCAACCGGTTGTGTTCCATGCGATGCAATCGCAACATCTTGCGCCGAGTTACTATTTTTTTAGGCAAAGCCCGGCATATCCCTAACATAAAAAACCTATTTAAGATTGCGAGTGAATTATATAGCTATATAATTTGAGGTGATTTGATGGCTACAAGAGGAAGGGATCTTATAGGAAAAGTCATAGTTTCCGAGGAAACGGGCAGGAAATTCGGCACGGTTGGCGACTTGAATTTTGTGCCCGAATCCGGGGAACTTCTCAGCATCGTGATGGTGGAGCCGACAAGGCACTCGTCCGAGCTCAATCTCGAAAGGGATGAAGGAAGCAGGACGCTCGTGCCTTTTTCAGCGGTGAAGTCCGTAGGGGACTTCGTCATAATATCCGAGAAGGAAATAATCTAAGCACGCGCAAGTTTTTATTTTAAATTAATTGCAACAACAGTGAGTTGCAACATGGCCGTTGTGCGTTTGCAATATTCTTCGCCGGGCTCTTTAGAAACCCTTGAATAAAGCCGCAATGCGTCTTTACAGAAGCATTGCCAATTTTAACGGCATTTCCTTGCCATTTCTTCAGAGCCCTTCGGCGCATGGCAGAACCGTGAGCTGCGATGCAATTAAGAGCAGGGCACTTTCTTCACTTTTCCAGCGCTCTCTACTTCTTTAAACATTTTTCCAATATAGTTTACCGCATGATAAGCGACATGATAACGAAGCTTTCGGTCGATTCGGGCCTTGATGAAAGCGAGATAAAGGCACGGGTGCAGGAGAAGCAGGAGGAGCTGTCCGGCCTGATTTCCGAAGAGGGCGCTGTATACATAGTCGCCAAGGAACTGGGCATCCAGCTCCTGAAGAAGAAGGAACGGCTCTATATCGGCAGCATAGTTCCGGGAATGAAGAACGTGGACGTGGTGGGCAAGATAACAAGGATATTTCCGGCCCGCGAATTCAAGACAGACAAGGCCGAAGGCAAGGTCGTAAACGTCGTGATTGCCGATCATACGGGTTCCGTGAAGATGAGCCTCTGGAACGACGAAATTTCCATTCTTGGCGAAATCGAGCAGGGTGATGCCGTCCACTTCAAGGGGTTCTCAAGGGAAGGCTATGACGGCTATCCGGAACTGAGGATAGGAAGGTACGGCCTCATGCAGAAAAGCTCGGAAAAAGTGGACGCGGCCGAGGATGCGCCGGTTGTCTCGGAAAGATGCACGATAAAGGAACTGCAGGAAGGATACCGCCGGGAGGTGCGGGCGTGCCTCGTGCAACTGTTCAATTCCAACATGTTTTATCCTGTATGCTCCCAGTGCAGGGCGAGCCTGAAGGAAGCCAATGGCTTCAAGTGCGAGGAGCACGGCGAGGTGGCGCCGGAGCACAACGTCGTGGTTACCGGAATCATAGACGACGGTACAGAAAGCATACGGGCCGTTTTATTCAACGAGCAGGCAGAATTCGTGCTCGGCATGACGAAGAACGAGGCGAAGAGGATATTTGACATGAAGAAGGACCTCAAATACGTCTACGAAAAGGTGGAGCTTGGCAGGGAATACGTCTTCTCCGGCAAAGTGAGGCGCAACACTTACTTTGACAGGCTGGAATTCGTTGCAAGTTCCGTGAAGAACGCGGACGTGAAGGAGGAAATAGAGAGGCTGCTGCGGGCAGAGTCCGCTGAATAAAGAACGGTGATATGCATGGTGGAAGCGATTTCAATTGAGGATTTGCCTGGCATAGGCCCGAAGGGCGCGGAGAAGCTGAGGGAGGCCGGTTACGAGGATCTCATGAGCATAGCCGCGGCATCGGCCGGCGAATTGGTAAGCGCATGCGAGATAGGGCAGGCCACTGCCGAGAAGATAATAGAGGCCGCCCGCGACAAGCTGGACATGGGTTTCAAGACAGCCGCCGATGTCATGGAAAAAAGGAAGGAGATAGGAAGGGTAAGCACGGGAAGCGAATCGCTTAACAAGCTTCTCGGAGGCGGCGTGGAAACGCAGGCAATAACCGAGGGCTTTGGCGCTTTCGGTTCCGGCAAGTCGCAGCTCGGCTTCCAGCTTTCAGTCAACGTGCAGTTGCCCAAGGAAAAGGGTGGGCTGAACGGCACTTGCATATTCATAGATACCGAGAGCACGTTCCGTCCCGAGAGGATAGTGCAATTGGCGCAGGCGCAAGGCCTAGACGCCAACAAGGTTCTCAAGAACATATTCGTGGCCAAGGCCTACAATTCCGACCATCAGGTCGTGCTCGTGGAGAAGGCGCGCGACATAATCAAGGACAGGAACGTCAAGCTTATCGTCATAGATTCCATGATGTCCCACTTCCGTTCCGATTATTCCGGCAGGGGCGAGCTCGCGCCACGGCAGCAGAAGCTGAACAGGCACCTGCATTCCCTGCAGAAAATAGCCGACTCGTTCAACGTTGCGATATACATGACGAATCAGGTCATGGCAAGGCCCGACATGCTTTTTGGAGACCCAACGACGGCAATCGGCGGGCATATTTTGGGCCACGCCTCGACCTACAGGATGTACCTGAGAAAGAGTAAGCAGACCAAGCGGGTTGCGCGCCTGATTGATTCGCCGAACCTGCCGGAAGGAGAGGCCGTATTCAGCGTCACCGAAGACGGCATCAGGGACTGAAAATAAAAACTTCGGGAGGAAAAGATAACATGGCAGTGAATTATCGCGGCGTGTCAACGCAGGAACAGGCGGCCTCCTATTCTGGCCGACACATCGGGATTATGCGGGATAGAGTTCCGGGCAATATAGTAGATGGCATTAGTTTTTAGACATTCCAATGTCATTTACATATTAGCTAAGACAGAATTTTGCCCGAATACTTCTGACATTTGCCATAGATTACATATCTTGCACTTTCGGTCGTGCTAAGATCGCTGGACGAACAAAGATGATCACTTTGATGATTTTTCCTTTACAAGCTTCTCAGCCATTTTGACGTCCTGCTTCATGACCGTGCTTCTGCCTGCATGGCGGGCGAGATTCCATGCTTCCCCAGCTATTTTTAGAGAGCGCTCTTCCATTTTGGATATAAGCGCCTCGGCGGCTTTGTCCGCGACGCGCTTCGCTCCTGCCTTAAAGAAAAGCCTTCTTATCGGCTGTAGCGTGAGTTCGGCCATATAGAAATTAACGGCACGAACAATATTTAAAATCCTCTCTTCAAGTAGAATCATGAAGCAGGACAAAGCCAATGCCCATGCGCAGAAATGGATGAAGGCAGGAGTCGTTTCCGGCGCGGCCGCGTATGCGTTAGTAGGAGTCGTCGGCACGACAGTTCCGGCGCTGCTTTATCAAGGATTAACGCTGGTTCAGGTGCTCGTATGGACGCTTTTTAGCCTGCCGTCCGGCATGCTATACGCGGCTGTGCAGGGCTTGTTCGTATCCATGATAGTCCTTTTCTTTGGCGCAAGGATTCCGGGCTCTACTGTTTTCAGAAAAGCCCTCGTGGCGTCCGCGGCGTTTTTCATAATCAGCGGAGTTGCCGCGATTATCTCTATCGTGGGCATGGCGTACGCTCAATCGGCGGGCATGGGGCTTGCGGAATATGTGTATAATTATCTCTTTTCCCTGACATTGAACGGCGTCTGGTGCGTCGTTTACTCCCTTCTGCTTGCCCGCCTTCTTCGGTAAGAATGTTGAGGCTTGAATAATTATATAGCGAAATATATGGCAAAACACATATATCGGATATTTAAGCAGGCTCGTGCATAATCTGTGCATGAGCGTAAAGAACGAGCTTGAATATTTATTTCTGCGCAAGAAGCCGGTCAGGCTTCTCATGTGCATAAAGATGGGGAACGCAAAGTACGTTTCCGTTCTTGCGAAGGAAACGGACTGCACTTATTCTCATACAGTGAAGCTGCTTGAAATGTTTGAACAAATGGGGCTCGTGGAATTTGACAAGGAAGGCCGGATCAAGTACGTGAAGCTCACAAAGGACGGCGAGGAGCTGGCAGACAGCTTCGAGGCGGTTCTCCGCAAGTTCTCAAAGCTTAAGCCCAGGGGAACGAAATGAAAGGGCAGGGGTGTGGCTGTTGCCTTAGCGAGGCCACAAGAGCCATGACAATGTGGGTGCGCAGCATAAACTCGATTCCGAGAAAAGACGGATTCGTTCTTGACAGCATAAATTATTATCAGAGGCATATAGATCCACAGATAAAGAAGGACATGGGTGTCAAGAAGATATGCACGTTCACGCCGACGTGCTCCCAGTACGCAAAGGCCGCAGTGAAGAAGAACGGTCCGCTGCTCGGTATGCTCATGGGCGCTTTGCGCATCGCGCGCTGCAATCCAATAACAGGCGGCGGCTACGATCCTGCCTGAAAAGCTTATATATCCGCCTTCTCAATCTATTCTATGTGCTCCAATTGCATTGCGTATTCGGTGTTCGGAGCTCTTGCATTGGTCCTTCTCGTAAGCGGGATAGGACAGCAGTTGAAGATGCCTGAGATAGGCCTTGATATGGCCACAGGCATCATGGCATTGCAGTATTTCGCAGGCATTGCCTTGATGGGCGCGGCGAAGTACTACAAGGCTCAGGCGCACTGCATGGGCATGGAATCCGAATCCAAGAAAAGAAAGAAGCGATAAATCTATTCCTTTGCGTTTAATTGGATTTTTCTTATTTGCGTACCGGGCGGAAGCAATGTTTAAATAATTTCTGTTGATATTACTGAAATGCCGGGAAACAAGGGTATTTTTAGGGTTGGAGGCGTACGATCCGGTGGTCGTTTGACCTATAATCTCAGTATAGAGCCCATAGGGAGCGGGACTGAACTCTATTCGCAGCTTAGTGGAAAAGATGTCCTAAGATATGCAAGAACGCATCGGGGTTATAGACCATATTTCGAGGGTGTCCTTGTAGAGGCATAGAATCCGATGCCAAGGGAATACTATAGACAAGCTATATTATATACGCAAAACCGTGTTTTATGTTAGGGCTTCATACGATAGATATATACTATAACATATAATATAGAAACAATATGATAAATAATATACTATAAAAACTATATAAAAATACCATAGAAAAACCGCCTTGAAAACTAACATAAAAAATTCCGGTCAAAAGCCGTAATAAAATATATGTAAAAATATGCCGAAAAAATCGTCCGAAAAATCTATGTGGGAAGAGGGCATGTAAAAACTGTTCAGAATGCCCACCTTAGAAATCACTGCAGGAATAATCAGATTTAAAAATACTCCGGAGCAAGAAAGAGAAATAAATTCCGGTGGAAAATAATGGCAATGCCTATAGAAACTACGGGACTAATTCCTTGTAGTGTCTCTCATAACGGAGTGGTGGAGTTTTTCCCTACACTCTACCACAAGTATCCACAGGGCGATTGGCATGCCCGTGGCAGAGTATTGGGCATACCTTCTAGCGCCGGTGCTGCCAGCAGCGCATACACATATAGAGACGGACACCAGATAATAGTCGGGCTTTATGGTGACGGCCACAGAATAGGCGAGTTCCCATTAACTGATCTCTGTTATCCGTGATTCCGGTCAAATCCTGAAACTTTTTCCGCAGCTTTGTTGTTGCATTTCGCAAAAACAAGTGTATTCCGGCCAAAGACGGGAATTATTCTCCAACACCGTAAAATATAAAAGTGAGCAGGACCAAAGAGGTTACTATGACACCAAGGGTACACGCAAAGGAAATGCAAAGCAGGTCTTTTGACGGTTTATTCCGGACAAAACATGAAAGCGGTTTATTTGCTGCAGGCAACGCCGGTCTTATCGCTAACATAAAAAATCCGGCGGAAACAGCCAAAAACCGCCATTCTAAAGCCATATTTTATGCCAAATGGGTCACCCATGGAGTTCTAAATATACTCGTTAAATGGGGGTCTTTTCCGTGAACAGACCGGACTGGGACACATACTTCATGAACATAGCACAGCAGGTGGCGGCCCGGGCGAACTGCTTAAGGAGGCAGATAGGCGCCGTGCTTGTCCGTGACAAGCAAATCATCTCCACAGGCTACAACGGCACCCCGCGCGGAATCAAGAATTGCTTTGAAGGATATTGCGCGCGCTGCGCTTCAAGTGCGCCGTCAGGCACGGCCCTTGAGAAATGCAGCTGCTGCCATGCCGAGGAGAATGCAATTGTCCAAGCGGCTAGGCACGGGATGCGCACCGAGGGGGCCACTTTGTATACCACGTTTACGGCCTGCACGCAGTGCGCCAAGATGATAATCAATGCAGGAATAAAGAAGGTAGTTGCCAAAGAGGATTACCCTGATGATTTGGGCACGCAACTCCTGAAAGAAGCCGGAGTGGAGCTGGTCAGAGTATGAACGTCTATAATATGGGATACGGCTTGCGAAGTGAGGGGTATTTATGAAGAAGAAGCTTTCTGACATGGTTTTTCAGCGTATTTCTCCGCCGGATCATCTGGATAATATAACGCATGATATAATGGCAGACGTGTGGGTACGGCGTTTAGGCTTAAAACGCAAAGAAAGCCGTGCAAATCATGCAAAGCTTCTATTGGAGCTTTTAAAATATAGGAAAGACAATATTCCGCTTACTGTGGACAAAATATCCGAGATATTGTCTATTTCACAGTCCCAGACGTACGAGGAATTAAGGAAGTGGAGATCTTTAGGATTAGTGGAATTTGTTAAGATTCCTATCAGCAGTGGCTTTACAAAGGGCTATTTATTGACGGCTAACACTACAAATCGTCTTTTGGATAGGGTAGAATCCGCAATGAAGGCATTTATGCGTAAAACACGCCGAATAAGCAAAGATTTTGACGATTTGATGACTATATGGCAAGCACGCAAGGATATACCTGAAAAAGAGCCTGTTATTGACGTGAAAGAGCCTATTATAGAGGGTGAAGAGGACCCGGAGCCCGAAAAGGATGACGAATTTTAAGTTAGGGATGGGGGGCATATTTTCTATATGTTTTTTCATATATGATTACATATATGCTTTATAGAATATATACTATGATTTATAGTAATAAAATATATATTCTATCTAATATATTCTATCTAATATATTCTATCTAATATATTCTATCTAATATATTCTATCTAATATATTCTATAGAATATACTTTAACCCTCACCCGTTTGTGAGGGTTAAAGTGACTGCCTATATTATATATAAGCGTGGAGTAAGCGGGCTTATAGGGCGTAGCTATGAATGCAGAATTTATTTGCGGGATGTATCGATTCCATGTAATGAAAATTGGGAATCACGGGTTCGGGCTTGTTGGAGCCTGCGAGCGGGAAATAGGCGTAATGCCCGTCATGAGAAACGGCTGGGGGTTCTGAAGCGGGAGTTGGATACTTTTTTCCGGGCGATTACCGGTCATTATCGCACCCATATAATCTAATCATCGTTCAGAATCACGGGTGTCGCACGTTGATGTGTTATAAGGAAAAAGTTGCCGTCGTATGCCGTCATTCATTTCAAATGGCGCAAATTTATTTAAAGCGGCTCATGTCAAATGCCGCATCAATCAGTACGTTTCTATCTTGAGTCCGGCTATGCGCGAAAAATGTTTTACGTTCCTTGTTAGCACTTTCTCGTCGCCGGTTATGGCAATCCCGGCTATCATGGAATCTACGGGATCTATTTTCCGGCCTTCCTTCGCGAGTTTCCCATCGATTTCTCCGCCGATCTGCGCAGCCTTTGAATCAAGATGCCATATTATCATGCCGGAAAGCGTATGAAGCACCTTTTGCTTTTCAGTTTCCTTCTTGTCCGACATTGCAATGCCGGAATGCAACTCAAATAGGGACGGCGCCGTAAGAATCTGGGGGTTCCGATTTCGATATCATATTCTCAAGCTTTTTCACCGCCCGCTCTTCCCCTTTCATCACGTCTATCACAAAGCTTGTATCAATAATCATAAGCCCTTGGACACCTTTCTCATTCTTTGCCTCATAGATGCCCGCCTTCGCGTTATGTTCTTCTCCAAGGCTTCAGCGTCTTTGCCGGGCAGTATGCCTACGATGTCCAGCAGCGTGGTTTTTCCCGTAATCTTCTTGATGACCTCGCTAAAGCTCTCTCCGGATTCCTTTCTGGAAAGGAGCCGCTCATACGCCTCCTCCGATACCGTCAGCGTTTTTGACATACACTTATATGTGTTTAATATATTTAAGGTGGCTTCATGGCGAAAAACAGGAACTGCACTTTTCATAGATGCTCCTTTATCAGTGTTATTTGTGCATGCCATAAGCGCTAGCAAAATTCCCGTTCACTTATTCTGCATTCTCTCGCGTTCTTTTGACGAAATGCCCGCTACACAGTCATAAGCCGCAGAGAATTTTTGATGGTCGCACTACAAGAATGTGTTACCGATGCCGACGAGCGCCTACACCAAGATGTCTGCCAGAAGGTGAAGGCCCCGACGTTGAGGGCATCTCCACATAACCAATCAGATTGTCGGTCGGACTGTAAGAGCGTGCCCCCATATATCCTATGCCAGCCAATAGTTGATCTAGGCTTATACGCAAATCAGCGTTTGGAGAATTGAGAAAATCCACCACCGTGGATGCATGGCCGTGGGATATTGCATTAAGAACGTCGGTCATTCTCCCGCCTAAATCATTGTCCGGCAAATTAGCCTCCATCATGTCAGAGAAGCCCAAATAGAATTTTTCCAATCGGTCCCGATCATATGCGTTTCTTGCGGCGATAAATTGTGAATGATAAGCCGGTCTGGCTCCCAAGTAACGTTTCATAACAGGGCATTCTCTATATACATCCGTCATACGCCTAAGCGGCTTGTCCTGAACGTTTATTGCAACGTCGGGCGGTTCTTTGGCGGTTTTTGGGCGAAGGGCGTCATAAAAAGCTTCGATAATGGCGGATTCCGGTTTTGGGAGCCGTGGTCCCTGATACGGCGGCGTCATGGGAGTGCCGTCGTGCGGAAAGAACGTCACTTTTCCATTGGCATACTGTACCACCCCGTGCGGTATTTGCATATTAGCCAATGAATGGACCGCATAATAATGTGTAGGAACTAAGAAACCCGGCTGCAGGAGATCGCCAATCGGCATCGTTTCATTCGGATGACGCTCCAGTTCCCGGAGCAACGCTGCCCGAATGGATACCGGATTTTCATGATATGAATTTGGTCCGTACCCTTCGGTCGGCATTTGCACGGCTTGCGCCATATCTATTTACAGCGGAATTGGCTTAAATTGATTTAGAAGGGCGAACAATCACTTCTTCCCTTCATTCTTCACGACGTTCGGGAACTGCATGGGCGGGGGAAGCCGCACATCCGAGCAGATTTCGACCGACTTCGCAAGGCAGCGCCTGAATATAGCGTTGAGCACTTCCACTGCCATGTCGTCGTCAAGCTTCTTCTCCTTGTCCCACTTTTCAAGTATTTCCTTTGCCTTGTCCGAGGCGTAGAGGACTTCGCCTTCTATGGTCAGCCTGCCGACCTCAGGCTCGTATTTGGTGTCAAAAGAATACGTTATTGAGAGCAGGTTCTTTATTCCGAGGAGCCCTGCATGCATCTTTATGGCGTTTATTCTTGGGGAGCTGTTCACGTTCACGTTGCCGGCCGGAGCCTTCCCGCTGTTCCTTGCGTCTATCCTGTCAAAATTCACCGCGATTATAGGCATGTTATCGCTTTTACTAACGGCGCAACGCTTTTATATTTATCATGGGCATTATTGTTTTTACATAATTTTAAGTGATGCAATGAAACTTACGCCCGCGGAAGAGAGACTGCTAAAGAAGATAGGGGAAGCCCAGCTGATAACAAGGGCCGAGCTTCGCGAGTTCGTTGCAACCAACCACGGCGTGGGGTCAAGGGATGCCTCCGGCCTGCTGGACATAGCCGCCAAGAGCCTCATGGAGAAGGATCTGGTCTCAATCATAAACCCCATAGGCTCCACCTGCTACATTATCACTAAGGTAGGCTCAAAGCTTCTCAGGGATTCCGAATAACTTCTTCAAAGCGGCAAAAATATTATCGGAAAGCTTGCGGCATTCGCCAGCCGCTATTAACCCGGTAAAGATTCCGTATGAGATTTGTCGGGTTCAATTATAGTTCTCCAAGGAAGCAATATATCTTGCGCGTTTCCATGGAGAACTATAAATTCTTTTCCTTCTAATTCGTTCATTACAGCCCCGTCGTCTAGTGGTCATTTTGCTTTGCAAAAAGCGAGAACACAAAAGGATGCAAGCCTCTGGAGCTTGATACAGCGGTTCAAATCCGCTCGGGGCTATGTATTAAATACAGGCAATGCGAATAATTCACGTGCCAAAGAAACTCTATCGTTCAAGAACAAACAGGATTCTCGGCGGCGTTTGCGGCGGCATAGGCGAGTACTTCAACGTTGACGCCAACATCGTAAGGCTGCTCTTCCTCATCTCAGGCGCAGGCATCATGATTTACGCGATAGCGTGGATTCTCATTCCTGAAGAGCCTGCGAAGAAGTAGTTTTCAATGCTTCGTCAAGCTCCTCATTAGACGGCTCTGAAAGCACTGCTTCTCCATTTATGATAATCACTGGAATCGACCGGTTCCTGCCTTTGCCGAGTTTTTCGTTGATTTCTATGACGTTATTTGATGCTTGCTCGTCCTTGTCAACGTCCACATATTCGTACTTCACGCCGCGCATGAATTCCGCGCCGTGCGGACGTCTCCGCACCATGAGGCGCCGTACATTCTAATTTTCATTTCAATGGGATGGACAGGAGGTTATTTAAATTTTGACATCCATGTAAAATATAATGTCTTATCCTATGCAGGTTACTTCAAAATTCAAATGGACGCATTCTTATTATGGCCCGGCCGGGATGCCGCGTTCCGGCTATCCTACGGTGGAAATGTTGGATACTGCCAAGCTTCTTGAAGGTCTGGGCGGGATGGGCATAACAATAGAGCCAGAATTATCGGCTGCACACTGGGGCAAATATATAATGCCTGTTGGGGTCGAATTGCCCGGCAACACAGTACACGGTTATGATTTAAAGGGACCAGATTTTCATCTCGGTTTAAAAAACCACGAGTATGTTCCTAACCTATCAAGATTAGATGCACTTACAAATACAGGTCACGAGATGAGAATCGGGGGCACTGTATCGGGAGAAGACGGTATATACGGAAGCGTACTGTGGACAATGAAAGATCCTGCGATGATAAAATCGTACGCGCTGATGATCAAAGACGGCCAAAGTATCGGGGAAATCATGGAAAAGATTGTCAGAGCAGCCGTGAAAGACGGCGTTGTTGTCAGAAGCCCGTACCAGATTGCGGATGGAAGCAATTCGCGCCTGCTCAAAAATAATAGATAGTTACACCTCCAACAATTCCTCAATATTGTTACTGCCGAGGACTTCGGATATCGTGCGGAACAGTTCCATGTTCGTTATTACCGGCACGCCGAATTCCACTGCCTTTTTTCGTATCAGCTGCTCGTCCTGCAACGCCTGCGCTATGTTGGATGAAACGGAAGGTATGTTGATTACCATGTCCAGCTTCTTTCCTATGAGATAGTCAAGAAGGTTGGGCTGTTTATCCTCGTTGACCTTGTAAAGGGTCTTGCATTGTATGTCGTTGGATGAGAGGAACTTCGCAGTATCCTCGGTTGCATACATCTTGAATTTTTCCGAAAGCATCCGCGCCAGCTCCTCTATCTTGCTCTTGTCTCCGCCCACCGTTATGAAAATGGAGCCGTCCTTCGGTATTCGTATGCCTCCGGCTATGGCAGCCTTGAGAAACGCTTCCTCGAAAGACGAGCCGAAGCACGCGACCTCGCCGGTCGATACCATTTCCACTCCAGTCACGGGATCGGCGCCCAAACGGGTGAACGAGAATTGCGGGAACTTCACGCCGTATATCGGCGGCTCGGCATAGATTTCCGTCACTTTGTTTTCCATCATGGCGCGCGCTGCTATTTCCATCAGGTTCTTGCCTACCGTTTTGGAAACGAACGGCATGCTGCGCGAGGCGCGCAGGTTGCATTCTATCACGTATATTCCGCCCTTCTTCATGAGATATTGGATGTTGAACGGGCCCTTGATATCGAGCGCCTCGGCTATTTTTTCAGTGATGCTTATGAGGCTCTTCTTTTCGTCCGCAGTGACGTTCAAAGCCGGCAGCATCATCGTGGCGTCCCCGGAATGCACGCCCGCGTCTTCTATGTGCTCAAGTATGGCGGCAACGAACGTTTTGTCGCCCCGCACGCCGTCCACTTCAACTTCTTTGGCCTTCAGCAAGAACTTTGAGATTGCGATGGAAGCGCCTTCAGGAAGGCGTTTCATGTAGTCATTGAGCTGTTCGTCGCTGAAAGCGACGTTCATTGACGAGCCGGATAGCACGTAAGACGGCCTTATCAGTACGGGATAGCCGGTGCGCTTGGCAAATTCCCTCGCGCCTGCCGCGCTTTCCAGCATCGCCCATTCCGGTTGTTGCACGCCTATGTTATCAAGCAGCGAGGAGAATTTCACGCGGTCCTCGGCGCAGTCTATGTTCTCGGCTTTGGTGCCGATGATGTTTATGCCGTGCTTTGCAAGCGGCACCGCAAGATTGTTGGGAATCTGGCCGCCGACAGAAACCACGACGCCTGCAGGGTTCTCCTTTTCGCATATGTCAAGCACGCGCTCAAGCGTAAGCTCGTCGAAATACAGCTTGTCCATCACGTCGTAGTCCGTGGAAACCGTTTCGGGATTATAGTTTATCATTATCACTTCGTCTGCGTATTTCTTCATCGCCTGCGCGGTATTGACGCAGCACCAGTCAAATTCAACCGACGAGCCTATTCGGTAGCATCCCGAGCCGAGCACTATTATTTTATTGCAGGCCGGGAACTGGATGTCGTCCTCTGTCCCGCCGTAAGTAAGATAAAGATAATTCGTCTTGGCTTCCCATTCCGCGGCAGTAGTGTCTATCTGCTTCACTACGGGAACGATGCCCATGCTTTTCCGCAATGCCCTTATGTCGTCATCGTTCTTTCCGGTGAGCATCGCTATCCTTTTATCCGAGAATCCAAGCGCCTTGGCGCGGCGGATGCACTCCTTTCCAAGGGTCATGCCATTCTCGGCATCAACTATGTTCTTTATCTTGGAGATGAACCACGGGTCTATCTTGGCGCGGGCGGAAACGTCTTCAACACTGATGCTCCTAAGAGCGTTGGCTATGTGGAAAATCCTGCAATCGTTTGGCGTTCTGATCATTGAAACGTCGGGCTCTCCGCGCATATGCGTAAGTTCCTTGCCGGTATCCAGCATCCTCACCGCCTTCTGCAGCGCCTCCTCAAATCGCGCGCCGATTGCCATTACTTCGCCGACGGACTTCATCTGCGTGCCTATTGTCGTATCAATATCCTTGAACTTCTGGAAGTCCCATCTTGGAATCTTCACAACGACATAGTCGAGCGACGGCTCAAAGCATGCGCTCGTTCCGGTCATCTTGTTGGTGAGTTCATGCAAGCGATAGCCAAGCGAGAGCTTCGCCGCTATGTATGCTATCGGATAGCCCGTGGCCTTGCTCGCCAGCGCCGAGCTTCTTGAAAGGCGTGAATTAACCTCTATGACCTTGAAGGCGCCGCTCTTCGGGTCGAGGGCATACTGGATGTTGCATTCGCCTACTATGCCTAGCGCGCGAACGACCCCAAGGGCAGTCGTTCTTAGCATATGATACTCCTCGTCATTAAGCGTCTGGGACGGAGCGACAACTATGGAGTCGCCTGTATGCACGCCCATAGGGTCGAAATTTTCCATGTTGCATATGACTATGCAGTTGTCGTCCTTGTCGCGCATGACTTCGTATTCAAGTTCCTTCCAGCCGTCAAGGTATTCTTCAACAAGTATTTGCCTGATCCTGCTGTACGACAATCCGCGGTAAGCTATTTCTTTCAATTCCAGATCGTTGTATGCGACGCCAGAGCCGTAGCCTCCAAGCGTATACGCGACGCGTACTATGACGGGATATCCGATTTCCTTTGCCGCCTTCAGCGCGTCCGTGACCGAGGTCGCCTCCATGCTTCTTGGAACAGGAGCGTTATTCCTTTCCATCAGCGAACGGAAGCTCTCCCTGTCACTGGCTAATTTTATGCCCTCGGGTCCAGTGCCGAGCACGGCAACGCCGTATTTGGCAAGAATTCCTGTCTCATGCAATTCCATGCCGCAGTTCAGCGCAGTCTGGCCGCCGAAGCCGAGGAGTATGCCCTCCGGCCGTTCCTTTGCGATAATTTTTTCGACGAACGCGGGCGTTATAGGAACCGAATATACCTTGCCCGCGAATCCCGGATCAGTCTGCACGGTAGCTATGTTAGGATTGACAAGCACGGTTTCTACGCCTTCCTCTTTCAGCGCCTTTATTGCTTGGGAACCGGAGTAGTCAAATTCGCCCGCTTCCCCGATTTTGATTGCGCCAGAGCCAATGATAAGAACTTTCTTCATCGTTTCACCATTGCGATGAACTTGTCAAACAGGAATTCCGTGTCCCGCGGCCCCGGGGACGCCTCGGGATGGAACTGGACTGCGAAGAACGGCAAAGTCTTGTGGGATATGCCTTCCACAGTTCTGTCATTGACATCCAGCATGGTAGCTTCCGCATAATCCGGAAGATTATTCACGGCGTAGCCGTGATTCTGGGAAGTTATGTAGCACTTGCTTGTCTTCACGTCAATGCATGCATGGTTCTGCCCGCGATGCCCGAACTTTAGTTTATGGGTAGTGCCGCCCATTGCCAATGCAAGTATCTGCATGCCAAGGCATATGCCGAATATAGGGATTTTGTATTGCATCAATTCCTTTGCGGCGGCAATTGCCGGCGCGGCAATAGCCGGGTCGCCGGGGCCGTTGGATATTAGTATGCCCTGTGGATTGAAAGACATTATTTTATCTGCGCTGTACGACGCTGGCAGGCGCACGACTCTGGTGCCTCTTGCAATCAGCGAACGTATTATGTTCTCCTTGGCGCCGCAGTCCATGACCGCTATAGTCGGCCCTGCGCCTTGGTAAATCAACGGCTCTTTCACGGTAACAAGGGAGACGAGATCCGTATGATTCGGGTCGGTTATTTTCGGCATGACAGGCGCGTCGGTTATGGCCCCGAGCATCGTCCCGCGTGCCCGGAGCGTCTTGGTCAGCCGCCTCGTGTCCACGCCGGATATTCCCGGCACGCCGTATTTTTTCAATGTTTCGTCAAGGGTCAAAAACGCGGCTCTGTGGCTGGGCCTTTCGCACGCCTCGCCGGCCACGTATCCTTCTATCTTCGGCGAGGCCGATTCAAAATCCCGCTCGTCCACGCCATAATTGCCTATCAGAGGAAAAGTCTGGCAGAGTATCTGCCCTTTATAAGAAGGATCGGTTATGGCTTGGGTATAGCCGGTCATGCCCGTGTTGAACACGACTTCGCCGCCTGCCAGCGAAGGGGAACCGAAGGACCCGCCCTCAAACACCGAGCCGTCCTCAAGAACAAGAAATCTCTTCAATATAACCCTCTTCTATTCTGATGTAAAAACTTAAAAAGTCGGCGCGAACAAAGGGAGGTAAAGGAAAAGCAGCCGGCAGAAACAGGAAGGAAAGGTCGCATGGAGTAGCGTTGCGTGCCATATTCAGCAACCGGCGTCTGCAAAGGGGTAGTATGAAGAAGGATAGTGGGAAGGCTGCGATGGAACGGCTTTTAAAATTCTCATGGCCATTATTTTTTCATGAAAGCAGACACAAAAAAGAGGCTAATGGTGATTTTCATCGTGGGAAGCCTGTTCCTTTCCTCAGCCGCGTTCTTTATCATAGGTCTGGCAAACAACTCCGGCGCCCCGCCAGCGGTCGAGCCCCTGACGGCTTTTGTGCTTGAGAAGGCGCTTTCAGAGGAGTCGGAAAAGTTTTACGTGGGCAACGGTTTCACGATTATGAGGGTGTACTATTCCGGCGACAACGGCACGCTTTCTAATTACGTTTCCGGGTTGCCGGACGCTATGGCAACGGTAAGCGGTCAGAAGCAGCTTATTGTTGAAAAAATACCGGCCAACGAGACTTACGTCACAGTGGAAAGCCTGAACGGAAAGGACGTTGTCAACGGCACGGACGCCCAGAAAATTTCTGACGCCCTTTGCGACAAGCTGATGCTAAAGCCGTCTGTGTGCCTGTTCAGGAACTTTACCGCTTCATCCTAGCGATGTCTTCCTTGAAGCGCCTGAGTACCTTAGGCACGTCTTCCGCTTCAACGCGCAGTATCTCGGCTGCTTTCTTCAGCTTTTGCATATCATCCATTTTTCATACGCTTCCTTATTTTTTCAAGCGCGGATTTGTCCGGCAGCTTCTCGTACGTTCCCTGCGCAAACGTGCCTGAGCCACCGCCGCTCCCTATGATGTTGCCAATGACAAATTTCATCGTTTCGTTGGCGCCTTCACCGGATATGACTATGCTCTTGTCCTTAGTTCCGAAAAGAACGTAGGAGCCGCCCCTTTTCGTAATCGCCATGAGGCCTTTCCTGTCTGCGTCCAGCACATCCACGCTTTTCGCATCAAGGCTTTCTGCGCGAGACTTGGCGTTTTCCTCGTATTCCTTCTTCGTGCGTTTCCATTCGTTGAAAAGTCGTTCTGCGCCGGCAACAATATCCTTTGTGCCTAGTATGCTTTCGGCTTCCTTGGCTATATATGCCATCTTTTCTTCGTATTCGCTGGCAGCTTCGCCCGCTACAAGCGTCAGCCGTATCACGCCGTCCTGCATTTTCTCGGCTTTGGTTATTATGATTCTTCCTATTATACCCGTTTCGTCAACGTGCGTTCCGCCGCACGCCTCCGTGTCCACGCCGGGTATTTCCAGTATCCTTAATTCTTTCGCCGGAATTGCCGGCCCTTGATAGATGCGCATCCCGAATCTCTTTTCGGCTTCAGTTCGCTCCATCACGTGCTTGTGGGTCTGAATGTTTCTTTTGACGGCATCATTGGCCAGCTTTTCTATTTCATCAAGCTGCTCCTGCGACGGAATCCTGTAATGCGTAAGGTCTATCGTCGCCTTTTCCGGCGTCTTCATGGCCCCTGCCTGCCAAACGTGGCTGCCGAGTACGCGCCGCGCGAGCCCGTTGACTATGTGTATGGCGCTATGGTGCTTCATAAGCCGCTCGCGCCTTTTCGCATCTATAACGCCTTTTACCGTGTCACCT